>SKEB01000106.1_pt1 | contig 110733 bp, 80 predicted proteins | sample 4826561 | NCBI WGS metagenome assembly SKEB01 (sample SAMN11008820, study PRJNA524170) | human gut metagenome | biome: Human fecal sample; material: Feces; isolation source: fecal sample from pouch patient p17 | host: Homo sapiens | place: Israel: Tel-Aviv | collected 2016-03-29 | reverse complement strand
CCCCGGGAGGGATCCTTGTGCGGATCAGTGTTGCGCTTCATGCTCGTGGACCCACTGTTCAGCCTGCTGGGCAAACTGGTCGCCCCGGTCGGCGTAGGAGGCGAACTGATCCATGGAGGCGCAGGCGGGGGCCAGCAGAACCACCTGGCCAGGCTGTGCATAGGAGCCAGCGGCACGGACGGCCCGGGCCATAACCTGATCGCCGGCACCAGGGTCGATCAGGGTAACCGGCAGATCGGGCGCCTGGTCCTTGATGGCTTGAACCATGGGCTGCTGATCCCGGCCAATGATCACGGCTGCAGCCAGCTTGGACCTGCGGGACCGAACCAGATCGTCAAAGCGGGCACCCTTGGCCAGCCCGCCGGCCAGCCAGACCACCTGCCCGTCATGGTAGCTGGCCAGGGAGGCCTCGGCGGCATGGGCGTTGGTGGCCTTGGAGTCGTCTACAAAACGGATGGCCTGCGAACCCTGGCCCAGGGTCGCCACGGTGCTGATCCTATGGCCGCCGGGTGTGAAAGTACGCATGGCCTCGATGGCCGCGTCGACCTTGGCCCCAGCTCCCAGTGCCAAGGCCAGGGCACAGAGGGCATCAGCCAACAGATGGGGGTAGACCGTGCCGTCAGGCTCGCACAGATCCGTCAGGTCGGCCACCCGGACCAGCCTGACACCCTCCTCACAGTCATGACCGGTCAATCCGCTGCGGTCTATGACCCAGCCATCCTCTACGCCCAACTGCCCAGGCTCGGGCCGACCCAGGGTGAACCCCACACGTCGGCAGCCGGGAGCCGGCTGAGCCTGTCCGGCCAGATCAGCGACCCGGGAGTCATCGGCGTTATAGACCAGGGCCTTGCGCACTCCCCGGTAGATGCGCGCCTTGTCGGCCGCATAGGCCTCGAAGCCCCCGTGCCAGTCCAGGTGGTCGTCGGCCAGATTGGTGATGGCCGCACACTCCAGGGCCGGCGAAAAAGTGAAGTGCAGCTGGAAGGAGCTCAGCTCTACACAGAGCAGGTCATTGTCGGGATCCAGGACGGCTGTGGAGACGGCCTTGCCGATGTTGCCCACCGCGGGGGCCGTGAATCCGCTGGCCTGCATCATGGCGGCGACCATCCTGGTGGTCGAGGTCTTGCCATTGGTGCCGGTGATTCCGATCCAGGGGGCTGGCCGGCCGGTCCGAGCTGCGGGCACCCGCAGCATCCAGGCCATCTCCACTTCGCTGACCACAGGGATGCCCCGACGCTGCGCCTCGAGGATAAATGGGGTGCGCGGATTGAAGACAGGCGAAGCCATGACCAGGTCCACCTGGCTCCAGTCCACCTGGTCAAAGTCCTGAAGATCGGCCTGCGGGGCGCGTTGATCGACCGTAGTCACCCCGGCCGCCCGGCCTCGCAGGGCTGCGGCCACACTCCGTCCGGAAATGCCCAGCCCGGCGACCAGTACCCGCTTCTGGCTCAAGTCCATGTCCATGAACACCTCATTCCGCTAGCTCCGGCATCTGCTTGGCATGATACCGGCTGCCGAAGTCCGGTACCGTGAATGGACGCACTCAGATGGTCAGCCCGGAGCGGACCACCCAGTCTGCGTAGAAGCAGACCAGGGCCAGCAGGACGAAGATCAGGTCCACCATCCAGAACCGGACAACCACCTTGGACTCCTGCCAGCCCATCAGCTCGAAGTGGTGGTGGATGGGCGCCATCTTGAAGACCCGCTTGTGGGTGAGCTTGAAGTAGCCCACCTGGATGACGTCGGAAGCGGCCTCGCCCACAAAGAGCCCGCCCAGGATGACCGCCAGAAGTTCGGTATGAGTGGCGATGGACAGGGCTGCAAAGAGTCCTCCCAGGGCCAGGGATCCGGTGTCGCCCATGAAGATGGAGGCCGGATTGGTGTTGTACCAGAGGAAGCCGAAGCAGGCCACGGCGGCGCAGCAGGCGATGATGGCCAGATCCAAGGGGTCGGAGACCGCATAGGCATGACCGGGATGGCTGCCGCCTTTCAAGTGGTAGCTCTCCCAGAAGGCGATGACCGTGTAGCCCACGAAGGCGATCATGGAGGAGCCTGAGGCCAACCCGTCCAGGCCGTCGGTCAGGTTGACCGCATTGCTCCAGGCCGTCATGAGCAGATTGACCCAGATGATGAACAGCACCACGGACAGGACGCTGCCTGCCATGCGGAAGTCGATGATGGGCTGCTCCACGAAGGAGATGCCCGCCTGGGCGCTGGGGTACCCGTTCTTGGTGGGCAGTTTCAGGGCCAGCACCGCATATATGGTGGCCAGAATGAACTGGCCGATGAACTTGGCCCTGACCGACAGGCCCAGGTTCTGCTTCTTACGCACCTTGGCAAAGTCGTCGATGAAACCGAGAAAGCCCATGGAGAGCATGGCGAACAGCACCAGCATGGCCGACAGGGAGACGGATTCCCCCCGCGACAGGTAGCGGTAGAGCGCCGAGGCTGCCCAACCCAGCAGGATGGCCAGGTTGATGATCAGCCCGCCCATGGTCGGGGTGCCGCGCTTGACCAGGTGGGACTTGGGCCCGTCCTGGCGGATGTACTGGCCGTAGTGCAATCGGTGGACCAGCCGTATCAGCAGGGGGGTCCCTGCCAGCGTCACCACCAGGGCGACCAGGATTCCTATGATGAGGGCAATCACAGTGTGTACTCCAACTCTTGGATGCTGTCCTTGAACGTTCTACCCCGCTGTGGGGATGCCAGTAGATTCATGGCTCAGCCCTGCCACCGGTCGGCCAGACCGGACAGGCCGGACATGTGCGAGCCCTTGAGCAGGACCAGATTTTGCCGATCTGGATGCTTGGCGCATAGGCGGCGAACCATGTGATCGGCCTGGTCAGCATCCTGGGCGAAGAGGACTCGGATGGCCCCAGGCTGTTCCTCGCTGAGATCAGACAGGCCGCCAGCGCCACGGACCAGGGCATGAACCAACTCGTCCATCTGCTGATCCTGGCAGCCCACCGCGACCAACGCATCAATGCCCAACCGACGGCAGTAGGCGCCGATCTCCTGGTGCAGCTGCTCGCCTCGATCGCCCAGCTCAAGCATGACCCCCAGGACGGCTATCCGATAGACCAGGCCATCGGATCCCCTCCAGGTGGCCAAGGCGTCCAGACCAGCCCGCACGGAATCGGGATTGGCGTTGAAGGAATCATCGATCAGGGTGAAGGAGGCATCCGGCAACCGGACCGAAGACAAAGCCATCCGATGCGGGCTGATTTGCCGCTGCCGACCCAGCTCATCGGCGATGCGCCCTGCGTCCAGACCCAGGGCGTGGGCTACGGTGGCGGCAGCCAGGGCATTCATGACGTTGTGCCGTCCCGGGATGCCCAGACGCAGCCGCACTGGTTGCTGGCCACGCAGACGCAGCTCGAAGGCCGGCCTGTCCAGGCTGTCGCTGTCCAGGTAAAGAGCTGAACCGTCCAGGTCGCGGTCCTGCCCGCCGTCATCAGCGGCCATGCCAAACCGCAGAACAGGCCCTGAGGCCAGATCAGCCATGGCAGCCACCCTGGAATCGTCTGCATTGAGCACGGCGGTCCCACCCGGCACCAGGCCTTGCACGATCTCGCTCTTGGCCTGGGCGATGCGGTCCACGGAGCCGAATTCACCCAGGTGGGCCACTCCTACCTTGAGGACCAGAGCCATGTCCGGGGGAACCATTGTGGTCAGCCGGGCGATCTCACCCACGTGGTTAGCACCCATCTCGGCCACCAGGTAACGGGTGTCCGGCCCCACCTCCAAGGCAGTCAGAGGAAGGCCGATCTCGTTATTGAAGGACCCGACAGGGGCCACCACCGGACCCAGGAGGGCCAGCAGGGAGTCCAGCAGATCCTTGGTGGTGGTCTTGCCGACGGATCCGGTGATACCGATCACAGTAAAGGGTTCTGCCGCTGCACGCCGACGGTCCATATTGGCCCGCGCCAGCAACCCCAGGGCGGCAACCGTGTCGTCCACGAGAATCTGCGGCAGGTCAGCGCCCGGAACGAGATGGTCGACCAGAGCCGCACGGCAGCCCTTGGCTCCCAGACCGGGGACATAGTCATGGCCGTCCACATGCTCGCCCTTGATGGCTACGAAGAGCCCATCGGCTCCCGCCTGCCGGGAGTCGGTCACCACCCGCATGCGCACGGACCGTGGGTCGGGTTCGCGACCAGGACCGACTTCAACCAGCCGACCGTGCACATATTCGACGACCTCTTCCAGGGTCATGGGCATGGACCCGGCCCCTACAGACTGACTCATCCTCACCTCTCAGGACATTTCGCGGGAGACGCGCAGGGCGCTCCTGATGTTGTTGCGTTTGACGCCGGCGGCCATGGTCATGGCGATGCACAGGGACAGATCGTCGCTCTGTGCATCGGCAGGCAGGGACTGGCGGGCCAGCCCGTCGGATTCCTCGTTGCGCTTGGCCACGATAGTGTGCCCGCCCAGGTTGAACCCGTATCGGCGGGCCCTGGAGATCAGCCGTACGTGCCGCATGTCGCGGGTGGAGCCCTCCTGGGCACCCAGGGCCACCACATCCAAATCCACCGCCTGCAGGGCATCTCTGGCCAGGGTCTGTTCGTCCACGGAGATGACCACGGCGGCCGCCCCATCCTCCAGGGCGATGGACAGACTGCGCTGCACATCGAACATGCTCAGGGGATATTCCAGATCCAGTCGCCGGTCCAGCGAGTATGAGCCCTTGGCGCTGAGAATGCCGACGGGATTGCCCAGCACATGCAGGAAGTCGGCTAAGAGATCCACCTGCTCCTGCACCTGGGAACCAACCAAAGCGAACACAGCCAAGGCCCCTGAAGGGTCACCGGCGGCATTGGCCAGCAACTGGCCCATCTGCCAGGCATGCATGGTGCCGAAGAGCAGGGGGATGCGGGCCCGGCCCACCTCGTGACGGGCCGAGGCCGGCAACAGGGCCGCATAGGCGCCGCGAAGCTCGGCCTCCTCAATCATGCCCTGGTCCACCTGCCGGTCTGCAGGCACGTAAAGGCTGCCTGGCCGCACTGAGGGCAGGTCGTCCACCAGTGAAGTCACCGTCACTGGTTCAGCGAAATCAGGGACCAGGGTCAGCCCGTAGCGCCCCTTGAGCTGACCCAGGGTCAGTCGTCGGGAGATTGATTCACTCAGCGCACTCATGCTGCAATCTCTCCTTCGTCCGGGAACGCCATGATGCCTGCCGGTATCACCATGTTACCGGGATAGCATCGGTTCTGGGCGGGGACGTGGGGACCTGGTATTTCTGCATAAGGAATTCACCGATCTGGGCGAAGATGGGACCGGCGGTGATGCTGCCGAAAACGCCATCGCTGCTGTGAGGGTTTTTCAGGACCACGGTGACCACAAAATGAGGGTCGTCAGCAGGCAGGATGCCCACCCAGTCGCTGATGATGCCACCCAGGCCGCCCGAGCTGTCGGCCACCTCGGCGGTACCGGTCTTCGAGGCCACGCGATAGCCCTCCACCTTGGCCGTATTCTGGTACTTTTCAGCCACCGACTCCATGCCGTTCATTACCGTAGCCGCCACCTTCTCATCCACGACCCTCACCCGATTGGCCTTGACGGCACCCTGATCGCGGATGATGGTCTGATCAGCGCGGACCCCCTTGTTGGCCAGGGTGGCGATGACGTTGGTCAGCTGGATGGCGTTGGTGGCATAGCCCTGGCCGAACAAAACCGTATTACGGGTGCGTCGATCCCAGGTCTGAGGCGAAGTCAGCAGACCCTTGGACTCCCCCGGCAGACCTAGTGCCGAAGCCTGGCCGATGCCAAAGCGGGTCAGATAGTCGTAGCGCTTCTGGTCCGGGTAGTGTTCGCCGGCCATGACCATGCCCACGTTGGAGGAATTCTGCAGAATGCCGGCAAGGGTCCAGTGCTCGGCTGGATGGTCGAAGGCGTCCTTGTACTGCTGGTTGTCCACGGTGATGTGGTCGGGCACGGTGAAGCGGTCGCTCATGGAGTGCACCTGCTCCTGGAGCATGCCGGAGATCGAGATGGTCTTGCCGATGGAGCCGGGCTCGAAGGTCTCCGCCACGGCCCGCGAGGAGTTGACCTTGGCCTGGTCGCTGCCCGCCTGGTAGTCATCGGTGTCGGCCAGAGCCAGGATCTCGTTGGTGCGGGTGTCCTGGACGACGGCCAGGGCCCAGTCGGCATGAAAGCGCTGGCAGCCCGACTTGAGGGCTTGACGGACATACCACTGAACGTCTTGATCAACGGTCAAGGCGACGTCTTTGCCGTTGACCGGATTGCGCTGCTGGGTCACGGTGCCGGGGATCTCCTGGCCAAGCATTCCCTGCTGGTAGACCGTGTAGCCGTCAGTGCCGGTCAGCTGCCGATTCTCCATCTGCTCGATACCAGCCACGCCCTTGCCGCTGTCGTCGATGCCCCCGATCAGGGCTCCCATCAGATCCGCATGCGGATAGGTGCGCTCACTGCTCAGTTCTGCCGTGATGATCCCCTGCAGCCCCAGCTTGTCGATGGAGCGCTTGACCTCAGGAGTCACCCGCTTGGCCAACACCACGTACCGTCCAGGGACGCTGAGCTTGCCGCCCAGCTCCATGGCGTTCATGCCCAGGGCTGGCGCCAAGAGGCGAGCCACGCCGGCGGCACCGTCAGCGCCCACCGGATGCCCTTTGATGCTGTGGCAGTCACTGCCTGTGCGCTTGGTGCAGTTGACAGGTATGAAGGATGCAGCCGCCTCGGGATCACCGATGATGTTGTATCGTTCCAGGCTCTGGGCCAGCACCCGGCCATTGACATCCAGGATGCGGCCACGCTGGGCCTTGATGGTGTGCGGCACCGTGCGGCCCGCCGCAGCCGCTTGCGCCATGGATCTTCCGTCGAAGAGCTGGATATAGGCCAGCTTGCCCAAGGCCAAGGCGGCCACCAGGACCAGGATCAGACCTACAGACAAGGAACGTTTGCAGAAGGACAGGTGCCATGAGCGTTTGGTTTCCTTGTTGCTCATGGATGTTCCGCCTTGCCCTGGGCGCCCTGAGGGGGCTTGTAGCCCTGCAGATCGATGGAGTTCAGGCCCTGCTGGGGCTGCATGCCCAACTGCTGGGCCTTGTCCGGCAGGGAGGCCTGGAGTTGGTCGAGCTTGTTCTGGTCATCCTGGACGTCCTGGGTCAGATTGCTGATTTCATGCTGGACCCTGGTGGCTTCGAAGGAGTCCTGGACCATCTGGGTACGCAGCATCAGGGATCCGAACATGCAGGCGGCCAGAAAGATCACAGAGGTCATGATGCGCAAGAGAGGATTGCCGCGGGTCCGCGTCCAGCCGATCAGACGCCGGGCTCCCTCAGCCACTGGACCTCGTTCGGGACGGCGGGCCTTGCCTGTGCCCTTGATCAGACTGAGCTCAGGCCTGGTGGGCATCTCCTGGATGCGAGGATGGCCCTTGTCCGCAGATGTCTTGGAACGGACCGAACGTGCTGGCATGGTCATGACCGGCGCCTCGATTCCGAACCGTGGCCGACATGACGATGGTGACCGGCTGAGCCCTGCCCACGGGCCTCGGCCTGGAGCCGGCGACGACGCTCCTCCGGAATGTCTCCGATCATCTCAACAGCCCGCAGGCGCACTGAAGCGGACCTGGGGTTGCGTTCCCGCTCGGCCGCATCGGCCTTGACGGCACCATGAGTCAGGTCCGACAGGTAGGGCCTGGCCTGATCGGGCACCACCGGCATGCCTGCAGGAAGATCCACATGCAGCCCTGGCGCCATGAAGCGCTTGACCATGCGGTCCTCCAGGGAGTGGTAGGACTCCACGACCAGACGACCTCCCTTGGCCAGCCGCAGGATGGCCTGGGGCAGGGTGCGCCTCAAACGATCCAGCTCTCCATTGACCTCGATGCGCAGGGCCTGGAAGACCCGTTTGGCCGGATTACCCGGAGGACGGTGGCCACGCGGCACTGCCCTATCGACCAGACGGTCCAGTTGAGCGGAGGTGGTCAGTGGCTGCTCCTGCCTGGTTTCGACGATGGCCCGTGCGATGCGGCCTGCATAGCGCTCCTCCCCGTACCGGGAGAAGATGTCAGCCAGCTGGGCCTGGTCATACTCGGCCAGAACCCGTGCGGCCGTCAGCTCCTGACTGGTGTCCATGCGCATGTCCAGCGGGGCGTCCTGACGGTAGGTGAATCCCCTGTCGCGCTGGTCGATCTGCAGGGAGGACAATCCCAAATCCATGAAGACCAGGTCCACTTGCCCCAGGCCCAAGGCATCCAGCTGCTGGTCCAGCTGATCGAAGGGGGCGTGCACCGGCGTGAAGCGGTCGGCCAGACCCTCGTCGCGCATCCGGCCAGTGGCCAGATCCAGGGCCTGGCTATCCCTGTCTATGCCAATAAGATGGGCCCCAGGGCAGGACTTGAGGAAGGCGGTGGCGTGACCAGCCAGGCCCAGCGTGCAATCCACAGCCACGGCCCCCGGGTGCTCCAAGGCGGGTCGAGCCAGTGCAAGGCAGCGTTCCAGCAGGACGGGACGGTGGACCTTGCCGCTGTCCACGGCCTCCTGGTCGAGAGGATTGTGATCTGACATCAGGGCCTCCATCAGCAATCCACCGCCGGAAGAACATCATCGGCAATGTCGGCGTAGCCCTGCTCTTTGCTCTCCAGGTAGGCAGTCCAGGAATCCTGATCCCAGATTTCAGCACGAGTGCCCACGCCGATGACCACGACGGGACCCGTTAGCCGTGCATAGGAGCGCAGCATGGTGGGAACCAGGATGCGGCCCTGCTTGTCGGGGACCTGGTCGACGGCGCCTGACAGAAATACGCGCAGGTAGTCCCTGGCCGATTTGTCGCCCATGGAAGTGTGTTGGATGCGCACGGCCATCCGTCGAAATTCCTCGGTGGGCAGCAGGCTGACGCAACGTTCCTGCCCACGGGCCATGACCAGGCCCTGACCCAGCTGGGCGCGGAACTTAGCTGGCAGCGCCAGGCGGCCCTTGGAATCCATCTTGGGGGTGTAGGTGCCCAGCAGCATGGGCGGCAGGGAAGGCGAGGCGGCATCTGCGTCATATATATCGGCCATGCCCCACCTCCAATGCCAGTTTGGTAACCATAGGACGGCCCCATCGGGTAGCGTCCCCTACGCAGTGCTCCCCACTTTACCCCACTTATCCCCATTGCTCACCACCTTGACACCGCTTCAGTCCCAAATCCAACCATTCGCCTCGCCAAAGAATCCGCCTCGGCGTTTCGCCACTCGGCAAAGAGGGCGCGGCCAAGGGTCAGCTGGTCCGAAAAAGTAGAGGTCGAGCGGTATATTGGATCATCCGATTTTTGAACATTCCACAGAACGGACGCACATGTCGAGCTATTCCTCACAGCTACATGAAGAGCAGACGGCGGTGGACAGGGCCTACGGCCGTCTGGACGAGCTGCGGGCGCAGGCCAGGACCAGACTGGACGCGGTTCGGGCCGCCGGCTCCCACGGTTCACCCACCCAGCGTACCGAGCGGGATTCCTTCGCCAACATGTACGAGGACCGGCTCACCCAGCTGCGGGCCGTGGAGGACCGTCTGGTCTTCGGCCGACTGGATACAGCCCAAGGCGGCCGGCGATATATCGGACGACTGGGCCTGCTTGACAGCAACCATGAACCCATCCTGACCGACTGGCGTGCCGAGGCCGCACGCCCCTTCTATGAGGCCACCCCGGCGGACCATGGCGACATTGTCATGCGCAGGCACATCACCCTCAACTTCCGCCAAGTCACCGGCATCGAGGATGAGGTTCTGGACCTGTCGGCCCCAGAAGTGGACAAGGCGGCCCAGGGCGGCACCCTGGCCGGCGAGGGCGCGCTCATGGCATCCCTGTCCAGTCGCCGCACCGGGCAGATGACCGACATCGTGGCCACCATCCAGGCTGAGCAGGACCGGATCATCCGCTCCCCCATGACCCGTCCACTGGTGGTCCAAGGCGGACCTGGCACCGGCAAGACGGCCGTGGCTCTGCACCGGGCGGCTTATCTGCTTTACACCCATAGGCGTCGACTGAAGAGTTCAGGCGTGCTGATCGTTGGGCCCAGCAGCGCCTTCCTGCACTACATCGACCAGGTCCTGCCCTCCCTGGGCGAGACCGGAGTGCTCAGCCGCACCATGGGCGACCTCATCCCCGGCATCAGCACTGAACGCCAGGAGGACCCGCACGTGGCCCGGCTCAAGGGAGACATTCGCATGGCCGAGGCCGTAGCCAACGCCGTTGCCTCCCGGGAACGGGTGCCTGCCTCCCTGCCCACGGTCAAGGTGGACGGGGTGGCCGTCCCCATGCTGGCGGTCGACCTGGAGCAGGCCCTGATCGATGCCCGACGCAGCCACCAGCCCCACAACAAGGCCCGGAACACCTTCGTGCGCTCGGCTTTGAACGCCATGACCGCCCGTTATGCCGAAGGGGTGGACTATCAGCCCGGAGCCGAGGAACTTGCCCGGGTCACCTCCCTCTTGAGACTGAACGACCAGGTGCGGCGGACCCTCAATCTAGCCTGGCTGCCCATGAACCCCCGCTGGCTGGTCAATGACCTCTGGTCCAGGCCGGACCGTCTGCGCCGGTTCGCCCCCTGGCTGACCCAAGAACAGATTGATCTGCTGACCCGCCAGGACGGCGCCGAACTGACCGTATCCGACATCCCTATCCTGGATGAGGCCATGGAGTTGCTGGGCCCCGACCCCCGCCAGGCGGATCGCGACCAGGCCGAAAAGGCCCGCCGCGATGAGGAGCGACGGTTTGCCAGCGACACCTTGGCCCAGAATGGCATCGGCACGGGCATCGTAACCTCGCAGATGCTGCTTGATTCCATCAACGGTCAGGACGAGAACCAGGCAGCCACTCAGGCAGCCGCCGACCGTGAATGGGTCTACGGGCACATCGTGGTCGACGAAGCCCAGGAGCTGACGGCCATGGACTGGAGGATGCTGATCCGGCGTTGCCCATCACGATCCTTCACCATCGTCGGGGACGTGGCACAGACGGCTGCTCTGGGAGGCACCAGGTCCTGGGCCTCGACCATGGACGCGCTTTTCGGACCGGATGGATGGGATCTGCGGCTGCTGACCATCGACTATCGCAACCCTCGTCAGGTATCCAACCTGGCCTCCTCCTTCGCGGCCTCCGAGGGTCTGGAGGTTTCAACGCTCAAGGCCGTGCGCGAGGTGGAGGGATCAGTCAGCCATCTGCGGGCTGACGATCAGGCCAGCCTGCTGGACCAACTGCCTGATCTAGTGGGCGAACTGTCGGAACGTCATCTAGGCAAGGACGGCACTGGACGCCTGACCATCATCGTTCCTTGCGCCCTGGAAGCTGAAGTCAGCTCACGGCTGCATATTGATAAGGCTCAGGAGCACCAGATCACAGTCACGACCACAGGCCACACCAAGGGCCTGGAGTTCGACGCCGTGGTTCTGGTTGAGCCTGGCGCCATCCAGGATGAGGCTCCATCCAGGCTGAGCGCAGCGGCCGACCTCTATGTGGCCATGACGCGCCCCACCCAGGAACTGGTCATTGCCCAGACTTCCGAGGATCAGAGGTTGTTGAACCTGGGATGAAGTGTTAGCCACAGGCCAGCCCCGTCACACACTGACGGCAGCTGCCGGCCTGGTGGGGTGTGGGCCTGTTGCGGTCAGAATGGCCGGTGTCAGCATAGCCGAATTCAGGACTGTGCTGTAGCAGACTGCTCTTCAGCTGACTGGTCTTCGGCGCGCAGGGTGTCGATGGCCTGCTGGAAGTCCTCCAGGTTGCTGAAATTGCGGTAGACCGAGGCGAAGCGCAGATAGGCCACTTCGTCCAGCTCCCTGAGAGGCTTCAGGATGGCCCTGCCGACCTCTTCCGAATCGACCTGTGCCAGGCCACGTGAACGCAGGTCCTCTTCAACCTGCTGACCCAAGAGTTTCAGGTCATTCTCATCGATGGGCCTGCCTTGGCAGGCCTTCCTCACGCCAGCAATGACCTTGTCGCGGTTGAAGGGCTCTGCATTGCCTGAGCGTTTCATAACCAGGAGGATTGAGGTCTCCACCGTGGTGAACCGACGCGAGCATTGCGGACACTCACGGCGGCGTCTGATGGCATGGCCGTCGTCGCTGATTCGCGTATCCACAACCTTGGTATCGGGATTCTGGCAGAAAGGACAGTGCATATGTAACATCATAGCGCCTAAGAACCTCAAGACCCACGTATACCGGGCCTATCAGCGTATAACACTGGACAAACTCCTCGAATTCAGCTAGTTCCCTTTCCCAGTCGACAGGCTATTGAAACCCCATTGTTCATTCCCTGAGCCGACGATCGCTGCCTCACTCGTCGCTGGGAATGAGAATTCGGTCTCCGACGCGCAGATTGGGTGAGGACATATTGTTGATCCGCATGATGCGGTCTACGTTTTTCGTGACATCCTCGCCTTGCGGCGTGATTGAGGCCGCGTAGGACCAGACATTATCGCCTGGACGAACTGTACGGGTGACGACCTCCTGCGGTCCTGGAGCGGAGCTGGCCGGACGAGCCATCAATCCGACCCCAGCCAAGGTCAGGGCGCTCGCTGCCAGAAAAACCGCGAATCTGCGTACGATGACACCCGCAAAACCATGTTCGGACAACCAAGCTGCTATAGCTCTGTGCAGACAAGCCATCATGGACGAGAACACCGCACTGACATGCACCCGGCAGGTCGAAAACACGTTCCAAGGCGCAGACGTGCGGGAACTGGCACAGGTACGAACAGCCATGGCACACCTCTTTCGAACATTTGTTCTATCGAACAGATGTTCTCATTGTGACACCGCAACCGCTGTTTGGCAAGACCGATTCGAACATTTGTTTGATTTTTCACTCCCGGCAGGTTACACTGGGTTCAGTTTCCAAGGAAAGGAGCCATCCGTGAGCACCATCCCCTTTGCCGGGTCTGCAACCATGAGCTCCGCCAGCCAGTCCACCGCCACTAAGAACGCAGCCTCTCAGGAAAACGCCGCCAGCACCGAGAGCCCGGATCACGGATCCAGGCCTGAGCTGACCGATAGGCAAGCCAGGGTGCTGGAAGCCATCAAGCGTCATCTGTCAGAGCGCGGATACCTGCCCTCCTACAGGGAAATCGGCAGAGACGCGGGACTGCGCAGCACTTCTTCTGTCAAGCACCAGCTTCAGGTCTTGCAGGATTTGGGCTACATTCGTCTGACCGCCAATAAGGGCCGTGCCATTGAACTGGTCCAGAGCCATCCCGAGCCGAGCGCAGGAACCGCAAGAATCGTCCCTTTCCCTGACACACAGGCCGACGAGGCCATCATGCAGTCGCGCGACGTACCACTGGTCGGCAGAATTGCCGCTGGCCAGCCCATTCTGGCCGAACAGCATGTGGACGATGTCATGCGTCTGCCCGAACGTCTGACCGGATCCGGAGAACTCTTCATGCTTGAGGTCCATGGGGATTCCATGGTCGATGCCGCCATCTGCGACGGAGACTTTGTCGTCGTCCGCCGCCAGCAGGAGGCTGAGAACGGGGATATCGTCGCAGCCCTGCTGGACGATGGGGCCACGGTAAAGACCTTCCGCCGCGAGGAGGGCCACGTTTGGCTGATTCCCCACAACCCGGCCTACTCCCCCATTGACGGCACCCACGCCGTCATCATGGGCAAGGTGGTCACCGTTCTGCGCAAGGTCTGAGGGTTACATATCCAAGTGCTCGCCGCTGCTGTTCCGGTGGCCCTGCGGTTCTATCTGAAAGGTCGTGTGTTCGACCGAGACCGGGAAATGATCGCGCAGACAGCGTTGCATGCTGGTAAGAATACGTTCGTTTTCGACAGCCGTCGTGCCCTGACGCACTACCACATGTGCCGTCAGCTGCGGCAGACCAGTGGAAACGCTGTTGGCATGCAGATCATGAACCTCAAGTACGCCAGGCACTCCCTCCAGGTGCTTCCTGACCTTGGCCATGTCGAGCTCCGGCGGGGTTTCCTCAAGAAGCACAGAGACGCTGCTGGCCAGGAGCTTGATTGCGCGGGGAATCATCAGCAGGGCGATCAGGGCTCCCGCCACGGCATCGAACCCAGCCCAACCGGTGATCATCATAACCACAGCCGATATCAGAACCGCCACCGAGCCCAATGCATCGTTGACCACTTCGAGAAAAGCGGCACGCATGTTCAGGTTGTCCTTATGCCCGGAGGCCAGGACCAGGATGGACCCTACATTGGCAGCCAGGCCCAAAAGTCCGAAGAAGAGCAGCATCCCCTGCTGATGGACCTGATCCCGCCCAGGTGACCAGAGTCGCAAAACGGCCTCCACAATGGCGTAGATGCCCACAGCCAGCAGAACCAGAGCACCGCCAGCCGCCGTGATGACCTCCAGACGGGACCAGCCCCAGGTACGTCGGTTCGTGGGGCGACGCTCCATCAACACGGCAGTGACCGTGGAGGCGATCAGCACAGCCATGTCGGTCATCATGTGCCCGGCATCAACCAGCAGAGCCAGGCTACGGGTGACCACGGCACCGACAACTTCAGCCACGAAGACCGATCCCGTCAGCGCCAGGGTCATCAGCAACTGTCGACGATGGGCGGATCCGCCACCACCCTGGACACCACCTTCATGAGCGCTCATGCATACCCCGATTCATCAGTCACCAAAGTATGTCACCAGGGGTCATAAGGCAAGAGTCTTCTAAGAAATACTCAGAAGCCAAACTTGCTGGCAGTCTCCTTGAGAGTCTCGGCGGAGCGCTTCAGAGCGGCCAGTTCGCCGTCGCTCAGCGGAGTGTTGATGTGGGTGTTGACCCCGTCACGGTTGAGCACGCTGGGCACCGACATGCACACGTCCGATATGCCGTGGAAGTCCTCCAGCAGGGAGCTGACCGGCAGGATGCGGTCGGTGCCGTTCAGGATGGACTCGATGATGTCCACGCCGGACATGGCGATGGCGAAGTTGGTCGCCCCCTTGCCCTCGATGATCTGGTAGGCGGCGTTCTTCACCTCCTGGTGGATCTCCTCGCGCTTGGCCGCGTCCAGAGGCTCATGGCCGGGCAGCTCCATCCAGTCGCACATGGGCACCCCGCCGATGGTGGCCGAGCTCCAGAGCGGGACCTCGGAGTCGCCGTGCTCGCCGGCGATGTAGGCATGCACGTTCTTGACGTTGACACCGGTCTGCTGACCGATCAGGTACCGCAGCCGGGCGGAATCCAGGTTGGTGCCCGAACCGAACATCTGGTTGACCGGCAGCCCGGACAGCTCCAGGGAGACCCGGGTGACGATGTCGACGGGGTTGGTGATCAGCAGGAAGATGGCGTTGGGAGCCACTTCGACCATCTGAGGGATGATGGACTTCATCATGTTGATGGTGGCGCCGGCCAGGTCAAGCCGAGTCTGTCCCGGCTTCTGCCTGGCTCCGGCAGTGATGACCACCATGTCGGCATCGGCACAGATCTGCGGATCGTCTGAGCCGTCGATGGTGACCGTGGGGTAGAAGCTGGATCCGTGTTGCATGTCGCGGACCTCGGCCTCAACACGCTGGGCGTTGATATCCTCAAGGACGATCTCCCGAGCCACACCGCGCTGGGCCGCCGAGAAGGCCAGGGTCGACCCCACGGCTCCGGCCCCTACGATCGCTAGCTTGGTTGGCTTGATTGATGATTCCGCCATTGTTTTATGGACCTCTCTTATCGGAACCCGGGAAACGGGTTTGCCGCTGACAACATACGTAGTCTACCCAGCATAGGTGACCTGGCGTGCGCATGCCCCTTAGGAGCTCAGCCCGGCTGATGGCGTGTCACCCGCTGGGGCCTGCAAGGGCTTCTGATCAATGGCCTGGTCAAGCACGGCAGCCGCCAGCCGGTCGTCCACATCAGCGCTCAGCGCAACCCCATCGGCCCGGTATTCCAACGAATTCACCCGTCCCAGCTGCCGTACCTGCTCCAGCAGGGAGCCACTGGTGTAGGGCAGGATGGCCTGGACATGCACAGCGGGAGCGGGCAGCAACTCCTCCACCCGTCTGCGCAGGGACTCCAGACCCTGACCCTGTCGGGCCGAGACCAAAAAGGCCTCGGGCTCAAGGTTAGCAAGCCGCTGCCGGGCATCCTGATCGATCAGATCAACCTTGTTGAAGACCAGCAGACGGGGAATGGAATCGGCGCCGGGGATGTCCGCCAGCACGGCATCCACAGCCCTGATCTGCCCGAAAGGATCGGGGTGGGAGCCGTCCACAACGTGCAGAATCAGGTCGGACTGCCCCACCTCCTCCAGGGTGGATTTGAAAGCCTCGACCAGCTGGGTGGGCAGGCGGCGGACGAACCCGACCGTGTCCACATAGACGTAGAGTCGGCCATCTGCCGCCTTGGTGCGCCTGACGGCCGTATCCAGGGTGGCGAAGAGGGCGTTCTCCACCAGTTCCTCGGACCCGGTCAGCCGGTTGGTCAGCGAGGACTTGCCGGCGTTGGTATACCCCACCACGGCTACGGCCGGCAACTGATAGCGTCGCCGGGACCCACGCTTGACCTGGCGAGAGGGGGCCATCTGGGCGATCTGACGCTTCAGCCGCGAAATCCGCCGCCGGATGACCCGACGGTCGGTCTCGATCTTGGTCTCTCCCGGGCCGCGGGAGCCTATGCCGCCGGCCTGCCCGGCAGCCTGGCCGCCGGCCTGGCGGGAGAGGGATCCGCCCCAGCCGCGCAGTCTGGGCAGCATGTACTCCAGCTGGGCCAGCTCCACCTGGGCCTTGCCCTCGCGGCTGGTGGCATGCTGGGCGAAGATGTCCAGAATCAGTGCCGTCCTGTCGACCACCTTGACCTTGGTGACATCCTCCAGGGCCCGCCGCTGGGAGGGATGCAGGTCGTCATCGGTGATGATGGTGTCGGCACCCAGCCGGGCTACGATATCCGCCAGCTCCCGGGCCTTGCCCGAACCCAGGTAGGTGGCCGGATCGGGCTTGACCCGCTGCTGGAGCAGTCCGTCAAGCACCTCGGCCCCGGCGGTCCGCGCCAGGGCGGCCAGCTCGCGCAGGGACTCCTCGGCCTGACCGACGGTGGTCCGCGAACCCGACCAGACGCCGACCAGAACCACCCGCTCCAGACGGACCTTCCGGTACTCCACCTCGGTGACATCCTGGAGCTCACCCAGTCCCTCGACATGACGGAAGGCGTTGCGGCGGCTGCGCTCCTGCCACTCCTGATCCTGGCCCTGCCCGACCTGCCCTTCGCTGCCGGTCAGCACCTCGGACTTGTGGGCGAGCGGGTCCTGGTGGGCATCGACAGCTGCTGGGCTATGCTCTTGGGTCGGTTGTTCTTGGGTCAAAGGCACCTCTGCATCGATCTATGGACTAGGGAACGAATCCGGTGTAGGCGGAATCATGACACAGTCTTTATTATCATCTTCTTAGCAGACATCAGCGAGCGCCCGAGGGACGGGCAGGATTCAAAGACAGACAGGATGGACATGAGGCACAGGGACCATGGCAGCAGCCGGGGGCAATCCTCCAGGACCGGGACGGATGGAGGCGAACAGTACTTCGTAGCCCGTCCGGCCTCCCCCGACCAGCGGCGGACCATCCAGGTGGAGCTGGCCGGCCGCACCTGCCAGGTGGAGGTCTCCCACGGGGTCTTCTCGTCGGGCAGGCTTGACCTGGGCACCTCGGTCCTGCTCAAACGCGTCCCCCAGCCCCCGGCCGAGGGCGACTTTCTGGACCTGGGCTGCGGCTGGGGGCCTATTGCTCTGAGCATGGCCATGCAGGCACCCAAGGCCGACGTCTATGCTGTGGACACCAACCTACGAGCCCTGGACCTTACCACCCGCAACGCACAAACCCAAGGTCTTGACAGGGTGCGCACCCTAACCCCGGAACAGGTGCCGGACGATCTGCACTTCGACCTGATATGGTCCAATCCGCCCATCCGGGTGGGCAAGGCGGCCCTGCACGACCTGCTGATGACCTACCTGCCCAGGCTGAAGCCCCAAGGCCGGGCCTACCTGGTGGTCCAGCGCAACCTGGGCGCCGACTCCCTGATCCCCTGGCTGGCTGAGGCCCTGGGCTCCGGCTGGACGGCGGAGAAGTATGCCTCGTCCAAGGGCTACCGGATCATCGAGGTGGGCCGGGCATGAGGTTCGAGTATCCTGCCGAGCTGCCCATCAGCGCGGTCAAGGAGGACATTGTCCATGCCGTGCAGTCCTCCCAGGTGGTCATCGTCTCCGGCCAGACCGGCTCGGGCAAAACCACCCAGATCCCCAAGATCCTCCTGGAAATGGGTCGCGGCGACCACGGGCATCAGATCGTGCACACCCAGCCCAGAAGAATCGCCGCCAGAACCGTGGCTGAGCGCATCGCCTCGGAGACGGGCACCAGGCTGGGCGACCAGATCGGCTACCAGGTGCGTTTCACCGACAAGTCCAGCCGAAGCACCCGTCTGCGCGTGGTCACCGACGGCATCCTCCTGGCGCAGATCCAGGGCGATCCGCAACTGCGGGCCTACGACACCATCATCATTGACGAGGCCCACGAGCGCAGCCTGAACATCGACTTTCTGCTGGGGTATCTGACCGCCCTGCTGCCCAAACGGCCCAATCTGAAGCTGATCATCACCTCGGCCACCATCGATTCGGTCAAGTTCCGCGACCACTTCGCCAAGGCCCTGCACACCCAGGTGCCCGTGCTGGAGGTCTCCGGCCGCACCTATCCGGTCCAGACGCTCTACGAGCCTGCCGGGTCGGCCCCTGCCCTGATGCGGCATGTCCCCGGGTTCGACTCCGAGGAGGAGGGCCAGGACAGGGAGGAGCCGGACATCCCCCAGGCGGTGGCCCGGGCCTGCGCCGAACTGGTCATCCACTCCACCCATGTCGACGGCCCCAGGGACATCCTGGTCTTCGCCGCCGGCGAGCGCGACATCCGCGAGTACGAGACTGCCCTGCGACGCCACTTCGGCCCGCGGACCTCCGACATGCGTCGCCCGGACGCCCTGGAGATCATCCCCCTCTTCGCCCGTCTGTCCGCCAAGGAGCAACACCGGGTCTTCGAAAGCCACGGCCATCAGCGCATCGTCATCGCCACCAACGTGGCCGAAACCTCCCTGACGGTGCCGGGCATCCGATACGTGGTGGATCCCGGGCTGGCCAGGATCAGCCGCTATTCCAAGTCGGCCAAGGTCCAGCGGCTGCCCATCGAGCCCATCTCCCAGGCCTCGGCCGATCAGCGTGCAGGCCGCTGCGGACGTGTGGCCGACGGCATCGCCATCCGCCTGTATGCCAAGGACGATTATGACACCCGTCCCAAGTTCACCGACCCGGAGATCCTGCGCACCTCCCTGGGGTCGGTCATCCTGCACATGCTCTCGGTGGGCGTGGCCCATACGGCCGAGGACGTCACCGACTTCGGCTTCATCGATCCGCCCGACACCCGAGCAGTCAGCGATGGTCTACGGGAGCTGACCGAGCTGCAGGCCATCTCCCGCCAGCAGGGCCTCATCCGGCTGACCAGCCTGGGACGGCGTCTGGCCAGAATCCCCATCGACATCCGTCTGGGCAGAATGATCCTGCAGGCCGGCCAGGACGCCACCCCGGACACCCTGGCCGCCGTTCTGGTGGTCGTGGCCTTCCTCTCCCTGCAGGACCCTCGTGAGCGCCCTGAGGAGAAGCGCGAGGAGGCCGACCGGATCCATGCCCGCTACGAGGACCCCTCCAGCGACTTCCTGACGGCCCTGAACATCTGGAACCATTTCTTCCCGCAGGACAAGGAGCCCTCCAACGGGACCCTGCGCAAGGCCTGCAAACAGGAGTACATGGCCTTCCTGCGCATGCGGCAGTGGCATGACCTTTACCGGCAGCTGGCTCAGATGTGCCGGGGTCTGCACATGAAGGTAGGCTCCCCTACCCCCGTCAAGGGCCCGGACCAGGCCCTGCTGGACCTGCCTATTGGGCAGCAGGCAGCACACGCCCTGGTCTGCTCCTGGGACGACCAGGGCATCCACCGGTCCATGCTGGCCGGTCTGCTCTCCAGCATAGGCATGCAGGTGGTCCACGAGCCCAAGGCCTCCGATTTCGCCGGCCTGCATGGCGCGGCCCGGGCCAAGGCCATGAAGCGGGCGCGCCGGCAGGCCAAGAACGACTATCAGGGTGCGCGCGGCACACATTTCGCCATCTTCCCAGGCTCTGCACTCTCCAAGGCCAATCCGCCCTGGATCATGGCCGCCGAGCTGGTGGAGACCTCCCGGCTCTGGGCTCGCTGCTGTGCGGCCATCGACCCTGCCTGGGCCGAGCCCCTGGCCAAGTCCCTGACCAGGACCACCTACGCCGAACCCCACTGGTCGGCCTCCCGTGGTGCCGCAGTGGCGACCTCCAAGGTCCTGCTTTACGGACTGCCCATCGTGCGCGACAGGACGGTCCAGTGGGCCCGTATCAACCCCGGCCAGGCCAGGGACATGCTGATACGCCAGGGCCTGGTCCAGGGTGACGTGCGCGAGCGCTTCCCCCATGATGGCTTCATCCAGGCCAACCGACAGGTGCTCAATGAGGCTGGCGAGCGGACCAGCCGAACCCGCCAGGTGACCGGCACCGTCACCGAGGAGGACCTCTACGATTTCTACCAGGAACGCATTCCCCAGGAGGCCATCTCCCTGGCCGCACTGGGCTCTTGGTGGCGGAAGCACCACGATGCGGACCCCCACCTGCTGGACTTCGACCCTGATAAGGTGGAGCGCCTGAACGACCAGTCCGCCTCCTATCGACCCGGAGACTACCCCGACCACTGGCACACCCTGGGCACCGACGGCCGGCCCATGGATCTGCCCCTGACCTATCGCTACCAGCCAGGAGAGCCTGATGACGGCATCACCGTTCACATCCCCCTGCACTGCCTGAACCAGCTGACGCCAGGGCAGTTCAGTTGGACTGTCCCCGGCCTCCTGGATGACCTGATCACAGCCACCATCAAGTCCCTGCCCAAGGCCCTCCGGGTCCAGTTCGTTCCCGCCCCTGACGCCGCCCGGACCATCCGCTCCTGGATAGACGGCCACTATCCCCTGCTGCCCGGCGCCGATCCCGCATCGGCAGAGCAGGCCACCTACGGGTCGGCGGACCAGCTTGCGGACGAACGTGGACACGATGCAGGAAGCCTTCCCGCCGGAGGCTGGCCGGACTTCGAGCAGGCCTTCACCGCCGCAGCCATCGATACGGTCGGCGCCCAGCTTCACCCGGAGGTCTTCACCCAGGCCAGGCTGGAACGACTGCCCGACTACCTGCGGCCCACCTTCCAGGTGGAGGAGAAACGGCGCCACGGCCACCCCAAGGTCCTAGGCCGGTCCAAGTCCTTGACCGATCTGCAGCGCGACCTGGCTGGACAGGCCCGGCAGTCGGCCCGGTCCCGGGTGGACTCCCAGGCCAGCAAGGCCGCCCGACAAGGCCAGGTGGTCAAGAGCGCCGACCTCCTCCACCAGTCCGGCGCCACCACCAAACCGCGCGAGGAACTGATCTGGCAGGCCGCCCTGGACAAGCTCCACCTGCCTGCCCAGAGGATCTCCTCACGCTGGCTGAGCCGGGAGACCCTGATGCTGGCCTCGGCCGCCTACCCGGACACCTCCGCCTTGGCCGAGGACCTGCAGATGGCCGCTGTCAAGCGCCTGATCCCCCACACCGAGACCATCACCGACGACCGGACCCTGCAGGAGGCTGTGGCCGGCGTCAGCCAGGTCTACGAGGACACGGTGTATCAGGTAGCCAAGGATGTGGTCGCCATTCTGGAGACTTCGGCCCAGGTGGACAAGGCCGTATCAGGCCCGGCTGATCTGCCCCTGCTCTCGGTCCTGCAGTGGATACGCCAGCATTCGGCCACTCTGGTGGCCAAGGGCTTCATCGGCGCCGATCCCCCCTATGCCCTCCCCCGCCTGCGCACATATCTGAAGGCAGACCTGATGCGTCTGGACAAGGCCCGCAGGGACAAGGACCGTGACGTACGATGGGCCTGGCAGGCGCAGACCGCCCAGGATCTGGTGGACCAGGCGGCCAAGACGGCCCAAGCTCTGCCCGCTGGTCCCGGACGAGACCAGGCCATGGAACGTGCACGAAGGGGACGCTGGATGATGGAGGAGTATTTCGTCTCCATCTGGGCCCAGGAGCTGGGGACAGCCATCCCTGTCAGCCTGCAACGAATCAAGAAGGCGCTGGAAGGAAAACCATGAGCACAAGGCCATCGGGACGATCACGCAGGGGCGGCACCAAACGCGGACGGACGACCCTCCGCCGCGCGCAGACCCTGGGGGCCGCCCTGATGGCCATAGTCCTGGTGGTCGCCCTGTGCATCCTGGCTGTCCGCTTCGTCTCCTACAGGCTGATGGTAGGCCGCGTCATCCGCCACCAGGAGGAGCTGTCCCAGGAGTACGTTTTCAATCCTGGCAAGATCATCACTGATCACCGCTTCCATGACACCCTGGACATGAACGCCGACGACGTCCAGGCCTTTCTAAACAACCACGAGGCCTCATGCAACGGATCCACCTGCCTGCGCAGCCTGCAGATGGATGTTCCCGACCGTCCCGGTGACGGTCTATGTGATGCTTACAAGGGCGGCAAGAAACAGAGCGCGGCTCAGATCATCGACGGGGCCGCCCGCTCCTGTGGAATCAGCCAGAAGGTCCTTCTGACCATGCTGCAAAAGGAGCAGCATTTGGTGGCCACCAATCATCCCCCCACCCAGGTCCAGCTTCGGTCGGCCATGGGCCTTTCCTGCCCGGATGATGCAGACTGTGACACCCGCTATGCCGGATTCTTCAATCAGGTCTACGGGGCCGCCCACCGATTCCGCTACTACCAGGCCCATCGGGATCAGTATGCCTACCAGACCAAGGCCCTGAACGATGTGCGCTTCAGCCCCGATGTCTCCTGCGGCAGCGGCAAGGTCTATATCGAGAACGATGCCACTGCCCTGCTCTACATCTATACGCCCTACCAGCCCAACGAGGCAGCGCTGCAGGCAGGCGACGGCGAAGGCGACCGCTGCTCAAGCTATGGCAACCGCAACTTCGTCATCATCTACAATAACTGGTTCGGCCGATCGGACCAGTGAGTCCTGGTTTCAAAGTCTGGGCAGGTAATAGGCCAGCTCGTAGGGGGTGACCTGCCGGCTGTATCCGGCCCACTCCCGGTGCTTGTTGCGCAGGAAGTACTCGAAGGTCTGCTCGCCCAGCACCTGGGCCACGAAGTCCGACTTCTCCATGACCTTGAGCGCCGCGTCCAGGCTGTCAGGCAGGGGCTCGATGCCCATGGCCTGCCGCTCGGCGTCGGTCAGCTCCCAGACATCATCGCTGGTGGGCTCGCCCAGGGTCATTTTCTGCTCGATCCCGTCCAGGCCGGCGGCCAGCAGCACCGAGTAGGCCAGGTAGGGGTTGGCCCCCGGATCCAGCCCACGGAACTCCATCCGGGCCGAGTTGCCCTTGCCGGGCTTGTACTGGGGTATGCGCAGAAGCGCGGACCGGTTGTTGTGCCCCCAGCAGACGTAGCTGGGTGCCTCGGCCCCGCCCCAGAGCCGCTTGTAGGAGTTGACGTACTGGTCGGTCACCGCGCAGATCTCGGCCGCATGGGCCAGGATGCCGGCGGCGAACTGCCGGGCCGTCTGGGACATGTTGAACTCCTGGCCCACCTCGTAGAAGGCGTTGGTGTCCCCCTCGAACAGGCTCAGATGGGTATGCATGCCCGATCCCGGCTGGTCGGTGAAGGGCTTGGGCATGAAGCTGGCGTAGATCCCCCGCTCCAGGGAGATCTCCTTGACCACGGTCCGGAAGGTCATGATGTTGTCGGAGGTGGTCAGGGCATCGGCATAGCGCAGGTCGATCTCGTTCTGCCCCGGTCCGGCCTCGTGGTGGGAGTACTCCACCGAGATACCCATCTGCTCCAGCATGTTGACGCAGGCCCGGCGGAAGTCCATCCCCGGGCTGCGAGGCACATGGTCGAAGTATCCGCCCTCGTCGATGGGGGTCGGGGTCTGGGACCAGTCCTCCTGGTTCTCGAACAGGTAGAACTCAATCTCCGGATGCGTATAGAAGATGAAGCCCTTCTCCTTGGCCTTGGCCAGGGCCCGCTTGAGCACGTGCCGGGGATCCCCGCTGCTGGGCTCGCCATCCGGGGTGAGCACGTCGCAGAAGATCCGGGCTGTGCCCTGCGGTCCGCCCCTCCAGGGAAGGATCTGGAAGGTGGACGGGTCGGGCTTGACGATCATGTCGTCCTCGGAGACCCTGGTCATGCCCTCGATGGCCGAGCCGTCAAAGCCCAGCCCCTCCTCGAAGGCCACTTCCAGCTCGGTGGGCGCTATGGCCACCGACTTCAGGGTTCCCAAGACGTCGGTGAACCAGAGACGAATGAACCGGACATCGCGCTCCTCGACAGTGCGCAGCGCGAACTCCTCTTGCTTATCCATAGAGCTTATGCTCCCATTCCTATATTTCGCAGACTTGCTTGTAGCGTTAACAATGCCCCGAGACCAGGTCCAGTGCCTGCTCCAGGGTGAAGGCCCCCTCATAGAGGGACTTGCCCAGAATAGCGCTGTCCACGCCCCGATCGACCAGATCCAGGATGTGGCTCAGGTCATCCAGACTGGAGATGCCCCCGGAAGCAGTCACCCTGGCCGGAGTCCGGTCAGCCACCTGGCCCAGCAGATCCAGGTTGGGGCCGGTCATCATCCCGTCGCGGGTCACGTCGGTGACCACGTACCGGCTGCACCCGTCCCGGTCCAATCGTTCCATGGCCTCGAAGAGATCCCCGCCCTGTCTGGTCCAGCCCCGGGCAGCCAGGGTGTGTCCGCGCACGTCCAGACCCACGCAGACCCTCTGCCCATAGCGAGCCAGAACCTGGCTGGTCCACTCCGGATCCTCCAGTGCCGCCGTGCCGATGTTGACCCGGGTGGCACCTGCATCCAGGGCGGCCTCCAGGCTGGCATCGTCACGGATGCCGCCGCTCAACTCCACCTTGACGCGATCTCCCAGCTCGTTGACCAGGGCGGCCAGCTTGTCGCGGTTGTCGCCAGTGCCGAAGGCTGCATCCAGGTCGACCAGGTGGAGCCATTCAGCCCCCTGGTCGACCCAGGCCTTGGCCGCATCGGCAGGCTCGCCGTAGACCTTCTCGGAGCCGGAGACCCCTTGCTTGAGGCGGACCGCCTTGCCGCCGCGGACATCGACAGCGGGTAGGAGCGTCAACATCTCATTCACCTTTCTCAGAGGGAAGTCCGGAAGCCCCGGGAAGGGTCCGCACCCAATTGGTCAGCAACCGTGCCCCGGCCTGACCGGATTTTTCAGGATGGAACTGGGTGGCGCTCAAGGGACCGCACTCATAGGCAGCAACGAACCTGCTACGCCCATAGGTGGCCCAGGTAACCAGCGGTTCACCGAAAGTGACGCCCTGTGAGGTTTTGCCTGACTCCGGCTGGCTGCCGCTTTGTTCTTTCAACGCCGAAACTCGTAGGGCCAGATCGGGCTGTGCCACGCCGGCCCGGTCATCCCCCTGCACCGCCATGGCCGCATAGGAGTGGACGAAGTAGAAACGCTGGTCCTGGACCCCCGCCAGCAGTTGTGTCCCCTGAGACGCCTGGACATGGTCCCAGCCCATATGGGGCACCACATCAGCGTCCAGTTTGGTCACCCGGCCGGGGATCAGGCCCAGTCCGGGCTCGCTGCGGCCGTCCTCGTCCCCGAACTGGAACATGATCTGAAGGCCTATGCAGACCCCTAGAACCGGCAGGCCCTGGGCCAGACGGTCCAGGATGATCCGGTCGCCGCCGACGGCGCGCAACCCTGCCATGCAGGCTCCGTATGCTCCCACGCCGGGAATGACCAGGCCGTCGGCCTTCATGGCCAGGTCCGGGTCGGCGCTGATCTGCGCATCGACCCCCAGCTGGGAGAGGGCATGCACCATGGATCTGACATTGCCGAACCCATAGTCAAGCACCTGTATCCTGGTCATGTTCCTCCTAGCAGGTCTGTTGTCCCAACGACTACTCGACGCGACCCTGGCGGGTCGATCCTCCGGCCCCGAACCTGGTGTGCGAGGCGATGATGCCCATGGCCTTCTCGCGGTTGTACTCCCCCGAGTCGAAGATGGCGGCCCCATCCTGGCGCAGCCTGTCCACGGTGGTGGTCCCGATCATCAGGTCCTCCACGAAGTCGGCGGTGGCGGCAAAGAGGATGGGCGGCGCAAGCGTCTGCCCCGACTGCCCGCTGATCCAGAGGGTCACTTCGAGCTTGTCGGCCCGGTTGACCGCCAGGATGGCGCTGAGCCCGGATACGACCGTGGTCAGATCGCGGATGGCTGCCTCGGGTCCGTCACCGTCCAGGTTTCTCAGGACAGCCACGGCACCCTCACGGGCCTGGATGCACCAGGCCGAAATATCGGAGATCTGGCAGAAGGCCGCCAGAAGCTCTGCCGAAGCCAGACGGGTCACCATGACGGCGGCCTTGGCCCGGTTGCCGATCAGACCTTCCAACTCTTGGTCGAAATCGGCAGCAACACCATCAGCCCCATCTGGTTCCACCGACGATTCGCCAGTGGGCGCAGAATCCGAACCAGCCTCGTCATCCACGCCTGATGCGGACTGTCCAACAGGTTGATCCGCTTGATCCTGGCCTTCCTCGAACTCGGCCTCAAAGCTGGCCAGGGCCCGCTCGACCTCTTCCTCGCTCAGATGATGGCCGGAATCCGGCAAACCCTGATCCTTGCCGTCCTCGTTGTCGTGTTCATCAGCGCTCATAGCGACCCCTTGGTGCTGGGGATGCCCTCCACCCTGGGATCAGGCTCCACGGCGAAGCGCAGAGCCCTGGCCAGGGCCTTGAACTCAGCCTCGGCGATGTGGTGCGGATCCCTGCCCGACAAGAGTGTCAGATGCAGGCAGATGCCGGCATGCAGGGCGATGGACTCCATGACGTGCCTGACCAGGGAGCCGGTGAAGTGCCCGCCGATCATGGCGTACTCGAACCCCTCAGGCTCGCCGGTGCAGACCGCATAGGGCCTGCCGGAAATATCGACCACGGCTCGCGCCAAGGCCTCGTCCAGGGGGACGGTGGCGTCGGCGAAGCGTTTGATGCCCCGCTTGTCGCCCAGGGCCTGGGCCAGAGCCTCGCCAAAGACGATGGCCACGTCCTCGACGGTGTGATGAACGTCGATCTGGGTGTCCCCACTGGCCTTGATGGTCAGGTCGATCAGGGAATGCCTGCCCAGGGCCGTCATCATATGGTCATAAAAGGGAACCGAGGTGTCGATGTCGGTCACTCCGGTGCCATCCAGGTCCAGACTCAGGCTCACCTTGGATTCACTGGTCTGGCGGGTGATGGTGGCTGTTCTGCCTGCCATTGCTGCTCCTCCGCTTTCTGCCGCGCACTCCGTCCGCACTAGGTCTTCTGCACGGCGTCTAGACCACCAGCATAGCCGTGCCGCTGGTCTGTATCCTCCTAGAACCGCTTGAGGACCTGGACCAGGGTTTGGCGGAATCGCTCCATCTCCGCGTCCGTGCCCATGCAGACCCTCAGGTAGCCCTCAGGGCCCACGGCCCGGATCAGCACGCCTTCATCCTTCATGGCCTCGAAGACGGCATCGCGGTCGGGGAAGGTGCCGAAGAGGATGAAGTTGGAGGCCGAGGGAACCACGGTCAAGGGCCGACCATGGAACTTCCGCCCGGACAGCCACTCGGCAGTCTGCCGACGGGTCTGGCGAAGCTGATCCACCCGGGCGAGCTGGAGGTCCGTGTGCTCCAAGGCAGCCAGGGCCGCAGCCTGGGTCAGGGCGCTCAGATGGTAGGGCATCCGGACGATGCGAACCGCGTCGACTATGCCCTGGGATGCGGCCAGGTAGCCCACCCTGGCACCGGCGAAAGCGAAGGCCTTGGACATGGTCCGGCTGACTGCCAGGTGGTCGTACTGCCCGATCAGGCTGACCGCCGAGGGCGTGCCCGGATCGCGGAACTCGATGTAGGCCTCATCCACGACCACGATGGGTCGGGCGGACGGATCCGCGCCCGCGACAGGGACCTGAGAGCAGACCTCAAGAAGCTTGGTCAGCTGATCCATGGGCAGGGGCGTCCCCGTAGGATTGTTGGGGCTGGTCACCAGCACCATGGCTGGCCTCAAAGCCTTGATGCGCTCGATGGTCGCATCCATGTACAGGCTGAAATCAGGCAGCCGGTGGGCCAGCTCCCAGTCGGTGAAGGTGTCCCTGGCGTACTCGGGGTACATGGAGTAGGTCGGGTCACAGCCCAAGGCGGTCCTCCCCGGCCCGCCGAAGGCCTGGAAGAGCTGGAGCATGATCTCGTTGGACCCGTTGGCCGCCCAGATCTGCTCGGGTTGGAGCGAGGTCCCTGATTCCCTCTTCAGATAGGCCGCCAGGGCCCGCCGCAGTTCCTCATGCTCCCTGTCCGGATAGCGGTTGAGACCGGGGGCCACCTGGCGCACACGCTGGCAGATGGCCTCGACCACCTCCTGATCCAAGGGGTAGGGGTTCTCGTTGACGTTCAGACAGACCCGGACATCCAGCTGGGGGGCGCCGTAGGGCTCCTCCCCCACCAGGTCCGTGCGCAGGGGCAGATCGGCTGGTATGGCACTCACCGCAGACCGGCCTTCTCTTCGTTGGCTTCCAGGTCGGCCTTGTCGTAGGGGTCGTCCAGGAACCTGCTCAGGATGCACTCACCGTGGGCGGGCAAGTCCTCGGCTACGGCAAAATCGTTGATCTTGGCCGCGATGGGCTTGAGCCCTTCCTGGTCATATTCAATGACTTCGACAGGCTTCATGAAGGTGTGGACGCCCAGGGCCACGTCGAACCTGGCGGTGCCGCCGGTGGGCAGGACGTGGTTGGATCCGGACATGTAGTCGCCCAAGGGCACAGGAGAGTAAGGGCCGCGGAAGATGGCGCCGGCATTCCGAATCCGGTCGATGACGGCATCAGGATCGGCGGTCTGAACCTCCAGATGCTCGGCGGCATAGGCATTGGCCACGTCGATGGACTGGTCGATTCCGTCGGTCAGGATGATTCCCGACTGGTTGCCGCCCAGGGAGGTGCGCACCCGGTCGGCATGCTCGGTTCGAGGCACCCTGCGCTCCAGAGCCTCCTGAACGCCCTGGGCCAGATCCTGGCTGTCGGTGATCAGCACCGAGCCGGCCAGCTCGTCGTGCTCGGCCTGGCCGATCAGGTCCGCCGCAACCCAGTCGGCCTTGGCCTGGCCGTCGGCAAGAATAGCGATTTCCGTGGGTCCGGCCACGGCGTCGATGCCCACCATGCCGGAAACCATCTGCTTGGCCGTTGCCACAAAGATGTTGCCCGGGCCGGTGATCTTGTCGACCGGGTCACAGAGAATCGCCCCATCCTGAGGCTCGGATCCCTTGGCCCCGTATGCGAACATGGCCACAGCCTGGGCACCGCCCACGGCATAGACCTCGTCCACTCCCAGGATGGCGCAAGTGGCCAGGATGATGGCCGCTGGCAGGCCACGGGGGTCGTCGGAGGCGGGCGGAGTGGCCACGGCCAGGGAATCGACGCCGGCAATCTGGGCAGGCACCGCATTCATGATGACCGAAGAGGGATACAGGGCCTTGCCTCCCGGCACATACAGACCCACCCGTTGAACCGGGATCCACCGCTCGCTGACCCGGGCACCGGGGGCCAGATCAGTAGCCATGGGCTTGGGCACCTGGGTGGTGCAGACCTTGCGGATGCGGGCAACGGACTCCTCGATTGCCGCCTTGACCTTGGGGTCCAGCCCATCCAAGGCTTCCTGCATGGCCGATGCCGGGACCCTCAGATCATGAGGACGCACATGATCGAACTTCTCCTCCAGGTCGCGCAAGGCGCCGGCCCCATGCTCACGCACCTGATCCAGTATGGGCTGCACCTGGGCGCTGGCCTCCCGGGTACCCATATCGGCTCGGGGCATGGCGGCGAGGAGTTGGGCGCGGGACATGGTTTTCCCGCGCAGATCCATGGTTCTCATCATGAGCTTTGACATACTTTGATGGTAGTGAACTTTTGTGTCCCCAAAGCCAGCGACTCACCACCGTCCCAAATGGTGAGACGGTTGCAGGCGCGTCCTAGGCTGACGGCAGACAGGAGGGTCCGAAAACGGACTTGATCTCGGCCATCATAGAGGTGTCGTGCCTGGTGCGGAATCCGTCGCCGAAGGTCAGCAAACGGACGTTGCCCCGATCATCGGTGACCGCCAGACGGACCTGGCAGTAGCCGGGGTGGGACTTGAGTATCCGGGCCAGCCGCTCCATGTGCCCCCGATCCAGGGCCTGCCTGGGCAGGGTGATGGTCAGAGGCCGCTCGTCCGCCGACTCCAAAACGGGCACCTCCATATCGTTGACGCGGATGTTGGTGGCCTCGTCCCGCAGCTCGACCACACCCTTCACCCGGATGACCGAGTCCAGGACCAGGTCGTCGGAGTGGGCGTCGTAGACCTTGCCGAAGAACATGCACTGGATGGAGCTCTCCAGGTCCTCGATGGTGACGATGGCCCAGGGATTGCCCTTCTTTGAGACCCGTCGGTCCACGGCCGTGACCAGCCCCGCCAGAGTCACCGCCTTGCCGTCCATGCCCTTGGACCGGTTGAGCAGCTGGGCGATAGACATGTCCCGCATGCCAGCCAGAACCGAGGTCATGCCGCTCAACGGATGGTCGGACACGTACAGACCCAGCATCTGACGCTCGAAGTTGAGTTTGGTGGACTTGTCCCACTCGTCGATGTCAGGGACGGTCACCTGGGCGTCGCCCAAGGCATCCTGCTGGGGCACGTCGTCATCGGGGTCGGCGAAGAGATCGAACTGACCCTCGGCCTGCTTGCGCTTGATGGGCATGACCTGGTCGACGGCCTCGTCATGAATCTGGAAGAGGGCTCTTCTGTTGGGGTCGATGCCGTCGAAGGCGCCGCCCTTGATCAGGGATTCCACGGTTCGCTTGTTGAGCACCTCCATGGGCACCCGCTTGACGAAGTCCATGAAGTTGACGTACTTGCCGCGTGGCCCCTGGCGCTCCTTGATGATGTCCGCCACCACCTTGTCGCCCACATTGCGGATAGCGCCCAGGCCGAATCGGACCACGTCGCCGACAGCGGAGTACTCGGCCACCGACTCGTTGATGTCAGGCGCCAGGATGCGGATGCCCATCCTTCTGGCCTCACCCAGGTAGAGGGCGGTCTTGTCCTTGTTGGTCTTCTCGTTCTGCAGCAGAGCGGCCATGAACTCCACCGGATAGTGGGTCTTCAGGTAGGCGGTCCAGTATGCGATCAGGGCGTAGGCCGCAGAGTGCGCCTTGTTGAAGGCGTAGCCGGAGAAGGGCACCAGGACGTCCCAGACCGCCTGGGCAGCCTCCTGGGAGTAGCCGTGCTCCTTCATGCCCTGGAAGAAAGGTACCTGCTCCTTGGCCAGGACATCGGGCTTTTTCTTGCCCATGGCCCTTCTCAGCACATCAGCTCGGCCCAGGGAGTAACCGGCCAGAATCCGGGCTGCCGACTGGACCTGCTCCTGGTAGACGATCAGACCGTAGGTCTCGTCAAGCACGCCCGCCAGGGGCTTGGCTACCTCCGGATGAATGGGCTCGATCTTCTGCTGCCCGTTCTTGCGTTTGGCATAGTTGATATGCGAGTTCATATCCATGGGCCCCGGCCGGTACAGGGCGATCAGGGCGGAGATGTCGTTGAAGTTGTCGGGCTTGAGCATGCGCAGCAGGGATCGCATCCCGTCGCCATCGAGCTGGAAGACGCCCAGGGTGTCGCCCCGGGACAGCAGCTGATAGGTCTCCTTGTCGTCCAGGGGGACTTTCTCGATGCTGATGGGCTCCTTGCCATTGCGCTTGATGTTGGCGACCGTGTCCCTGATGACTGTCAGGTTGGACAGCCCCAGGAAGTCCATCTTGACCAGCCCCAGGGTTTCACAGGTGTGGTACTCGAAGGTGGTGGTCACCGTGCCGTCGGTGCGCTCCATCAGCGGCGAGGTATTGGTGATGGGGTTGGAGGCCATGATGGTGGCGCAGGCATGCACGCCGGTCTGGCGGATGATGCCCTCGATGCCCTTGGCCTCCTCGGTGATCCGCTTGACGTCCGGGTTGGACTCGTACAGATCGCGGAACTCCTTGGCCTCCGGGTAGCGCTTGGACTGGGGGTCGAAGATCTCCTTGAGGCTCATGTCCTTCCCGTTGACCGTGGGCGGCAGGGCCTTGGTGACCTGGTCGCCTACGGAGTACTCGTAGTCCATGATCCTGGCCGAGTCCTTCAAAGCCTGCTTGGTCTTGATGGTGCCGTAGGTCACGCACTGGGCCACCTTGTCGGAGCCGTATTTGCGGCCCACGTAGTCCAGGACCTTCATACGCCCCTCGGGGTCGAAGTCCACATCGATATCAGGCAGGGAAACGCGCTCGGGGTTGAGGAAGCGCTCGAAGATCAGGCCGTGCTTGAGCGGGTCCAGCTCGGTGATGCCCATGGCGTAGGCCACCATGGATCCTGCCGCCGACCCACGGCCCGGCCCCACCATGATGCCATGCTGCTTGGCCCAGTTGATGTAATCGGCCACCACCAGGAAGTAACCAGTGAACTGCATCTGACAAATCACGCCGCACTCGTAGTCGGCCTGGTGGGAGACCTCTTCGGGCACCCCATCCGGATAGCGGTTCTTGAGTCCCTCGTCCACCTTCTTCAGGAAGAGGGAGGTCTCGTCCCAGCCCTCCGGGCAGTCGAAGCGGGGCATGAAGGCCCCGTCCTCGTGGTCGTCGAACATGACGTTGCAGCGTTCCGCGATCTCCAAGGTATTGTCGCAGGCTTCGGGGAACTCCTTGAAGATCTCGCGCATCTCCTGGGCCGAGCGGATGTAGTAGCCGGTGCCGTCGAACTTGAAGCGGCCGGGGTCGGTCAGCCGGGACCCCGAATTGATGCAGAGCAGGGCATCCTGGGCCGAGGCGTCCTCCTTGCGCACATAGTGCGAGTCGTTGGTGGCCACCAAAGGGGCATCCAGACGACGGGCGATCTCCAGCAGTTCCTTGGTCACCCGATGCTCGATCTCCAGCCCGTGGTCCATCAGCTCCACGTAGTAGTTCTCCTTGCCGAAGATGTCCTGGAACTCACCTGCGGCACGCAGGGCCTCGTCGAACTGGCCCAGTCTCAGCCTGGTCTGGACGATGCCCGAGGGGCAGCCGGTGGTGGCGATGACCCCCTGGTGGTAGGTGGACAGCAGATCCTTGTCCATGCGGGGCCATTTGCCGACCAGGCCCTCCAGGTTGGCCACCGAGGAGGCCTTGATCAGGTTGACCAGACCAGTGTCGTCGCTGGCCCAGAGGGTCATGTGGGTGATGAAGCCGCCGCCGGAGACATCGTCAGAACGCTGCTCGTCGGTTCCCCAGTGGACCCGGCTCTTGTCCTGGCGGGCAGTCTCAGGGGTCACGTAGGCCTCGATGCCGATGATGGGCTTGATGTCGGCATCCACAGCCGTGCGCCAGAGCTCGTAGGCCCCGTGCATGTTGCCGTGGTCGGTGATGGCCACAGCCGGCTGCCCCAGCCGCCCCACCTCGGCAACCAGGTCGGGGATCCTGCTGGCCCCGTCCAGGGTGGAATAGTGGGTGTGGGTATGAAGATGAACGAAGTCTGACCGGGTTGAGGACATATCTCCAACTTACCCAGGACCCTGGCCGAATCGCCGGAGTGCGCTAGCTGCGTATACCGGTGGCGCTCTGACGCTCGATCTGTAGGGAGCGGCGCAGGTCAGCCGGGTAGGAGGAGACCACCCGGGTCCAGATCTTGGTGCGGGGATGGCGGAATTCCAGGCGCATAGCGTGCAGCCACTGACGCTTCAGGCCCAGCCTTTCCGCCAGGTCGGGGTTGGCCCCGTACATGTGGTCGCCCACCAGGGGATGGCCTATGGAAGAGAAGTGCACGCGTATCTGGTGGGTGCGCCCGGTCTCCAGATTGACGCTGACCAGGGTGGCCGAGCCGAAGCGCTCCAGCACATCCCAGTGGGTGATGGCCTCCTTGCCGGCAGGAGTGACCGTGAAGCGGAAGTCCGAAACCCGGGCCCGTCCGATGGGGGCCTCGATGGTGGCCTTGTCCTCGGAAAGATTGCCCTGAACCAGGGCGTGGTAGATCTTGACCACCTCATGCCGGGCGAACTGCCGACGCATCTCCTTATAGGCCAGGTCGGACTTGCAGACCAGCATGAGGCCGCTGGTGCCCGCGTCCAGGCGGGAGACGATACCCTGACGGCCCTGGGCACCCATGGAGGTAATGTGGGTGCCCCGCTGCAGGAGGCTGCCCAGAACGGTTGGTCCGGTCCAGCCGATGGAGGGATGTGCTGCCACCCCCACCGGCTTGTCGACGACGACCACGTCCTCGTCCTCATAGACCACGGGCATGTCCTCGGCCACGGGCTCCACCTGCTTGGCCGGTTCGGGCTCGTCCAGCTCAATCAGATCGCCACTCATCAGGGTGGTGGCCTTGTTCACCCGACGGCCCATGATCCGCACATGGCCCTGGGCCACCAGATCGCTGGCCTTGGCCCTGGACAGGCCCAGCATCTTGGACAGGGCCATATCCAGGCGCCGACCCACCAGGGCATCCGGCGCGGGAAGAAGCCGGGTCACTTGGCCGCTCCCCCATGTTCTTTTGGCTTGTCCCTGTCGCTGAAGCGCACATTGCAGGCAATGAGCGCCACCACGACAACACCGGCCAGAGTCAGATAAATGTCAGCCACATTGCCCACCGACCAGCCGTAGTCCAGAAAGTCGACCACGGCACCGTCAAGAAAGCCTGAAGCGTAGGCCACCCGGTCGATCAGATTGCCTGCCGCCCCGGAAAAGGCCAGGGACAGGGCCAGGGTCCAGACCATGGAGGTGGTGCGCAGAGCCAGAACAATGATGAGCAGACAGGCGGCCAGGGCGATCAGGGATATGACCCAGGTACTCCCTGACCCCAATCCCAGAGAAGCCCCGGGGTTGCGCACCAGTCGCAGACCGTGCAGGGGCCCCGGCAGAGCCACACTGACCCCGTTGCCCAGCCGGGCCAAGGCCAAGGCCTTGGTCACCTGATCCAGGGCTATAGCCACTGCCGCCAGAGCGACGAAGACGGCCACGCGCCCGCGCAGCCGTCTCTTGTATATGTTCTTGGTCATTGCCGGATGGAATCAGTGGGCCTGTTCGGACTTCTTTTCCATGGACTGGTAATTGCTGGTGTCCGAGATCTGGTTGATGAGCTGGTTGAGGAACTCGGTCAGCTTGCTGCGGTAGCCCGCCTCGAACTGCTTGAGTCCCTGGATGTTCTCCTCCAGGACCTTGGACTGATCCATGAGCTTGTTCTTGACATCGGCGGCATAGCGGTCGGCGCTGTCGCGGGTGTTCTTGTCGTACTCCTGGGCCCGGGTCTGCACCTGGGTCTCGTACTCGTCGGCCTGGGTGTGCTGACGCTTGGAATAGGCATCCGCATCGGAACGGGTCTTGACCGAGTACTCGTCGGCCTGGGAACGTACACGCTGTGAGTAGCCATCAGCCTCGGAGTGGACTCGCTTGGAGTACTCGTCCACCTCGGCGCGGGTCCTCTTGGAGTAATCCTCTGCCTTCTTGACGATGTCGTCGTGCTGGGCGTGGCCCTCGGCAACCAGCTGGGAGGCGTTGGCCTTGCCCTTATCAACGTACTGGTCGTGCAGCTGCATGGCCAGGGTGAGCATGGCAGTGGCGCTCTCGGGGTCGCTGCTGGCCTCGGCGCCAGCGCCCGCGATCCGTTGCAGGCTGCCCGTTTCGGTGGAGGGCTCGGCCTTGGAGACCTGCTGGCGTAGCTGCTCCTCGCGCTTGCGGGACTCCTCCAGCTCCTTGTTCAGCTGCTCGGTGCGCTGTTGCTGCTCTTGGGAAGCCTTCTGTGCCTGGGTGACCTGCTGACGGGCCGTGGCCATGCTCTGCTGGGAGGCATTGAGCTGGTTGGTCAGCGCCTGGACCTGCTGGCGGGCCTGGTCGCGCTCCTTTTGCATGGCCGTCAGCTGGTTGGTCAGCGCCTGGGTGTTGTTGCCCGCAGCAGCCTGGGCGGTAAGCTGGTCGATTTGGGAGTTGAGCTGCTCGACCTGACGCTTGAGCTGGTCGTTCTGAGAGGCCAGGGTCTTGACCTGGCTCTGGGACTCGGCCAGCAGTCGCTTGGTCTGGGCGTCCACGGCAGGCTGTTGCTGAGCGGCGGAGCCATGGGCCTGCTTCAGGTCCCGGTTTTCCGTCTGCAGGGATTCCACCTGTGCCGTCAGATCGGAGATCTTGGAGTTCAGCGAGGCCACATCGGTACCCAAGGACTGGGTGGAAGCAGCATTGCCCTGCATGGCCTGCTTACCCAAAGCTTCAACCGTATCGGTGACCTGATCCAGGAAGTCGTCGACCTCGTCGACGTCGTAGCCTTCCTTAAACCGCACTGTCTGGAAGGTATGCTCCCTTATGTCATTAGGCGTCAATAGAGCCATATGTTTCTCCACCTCGCTTCAGGCCAACCAGCCCGATTGTGTTCTCTTACTGCATGCTAGCACGGAGTCTGCCGTGTCCGCGGTCTTGCGCTTACCCCAGCAGCACCTGGATGATGATCAGGGCGGCGTAGAGCACCATGAAGGAGACGTCAAGCTGGATCCTGCCCATGGGCAGAGGCGGAATATACCGACGCAGCCAGCGCAGGGGCGGCTCAGTCAGGGCATAGATGACCCGAATGAGCGAGGCCACGAAGCCACGAGGGTACCAGCGAGGCGACAGAACCAGGACCCAGTCCAGAATCATCCGCACGAAGAGGATCAGCAGGTAGGTCTCAATGCAGATGTCTATCAGATATCGAAGAAAAAGAACAAGCATGCGTCTTTAGGCTCCTGGGGACACGGCTGCCAGGGCATCGCTCACTGGGCGAAAAGCCCCTTGGCCGAAGAGCCTGACTCGGGCTCCTCCACCTTGATGTTGACCTGTGCAGGACTGAGCAGAAAGACCCGGGGGGTGACCCGCTCAATGGACCCGCGTACCCCGAAGACCACGCCGGCGGAGAAGTCGACGATCCTGTAGGCCACCGACTCGGACACACCAGTCAGATTGAGGACCACCGGCACTCCGTCCCGCAGGGCCCTGCCGACCATCTGCGCATCCTCATAGGACTTGGGATGGATGGTGGTGATGCGGTTGATCCGGCTCTGGAAGGGCGTGGACTCGGCCTCCTGGCTGCTGGACGTGGACTGCGGAGCCATGGGAGTCACAGAGTGATCGGTGTCGAAGCCATCGCGGGCCTCGTCATCGTCGGCCAGGTCGTCGTCATCGTCGTCCACGACGTCCGACATGCCGAAAAAGGACATTGCGTTCTTCATCAATCCTGCCATACCTGCTCCTTCGCCTGATTACCGCAGAAAGTCAGGGATATCCAGATATCCCGGGTCGGAGGTGCCGTCGTCGCCGGAGGCGGGGGGCACCACATCGTGTTCGGAGGTCTCATCGGACTCCGCCTGGACGGATGGAGTCGTCAACGGCTGCTGGGGCTCCTGGACGGGAGTAGCCGCTGCCGGTGCGGCAGTCGTGTCCACTGCAGGGGCCCGGGTCTCGTCCTTCTTTGGTGTGGGATCGAATCCGGCGGCGATGACCGTGACCCGCACCTCGTCCCCGTAGGCGTCGTCCAAGGCCAGGCCCCAGATGATCTGTGCCTCGGGATGGATGGCATCCTGAACCAGCTGGGCGGCAGCGGATGCCTCCTGCATGCTCAAGTCGGTGGGGCCGGCCACATTGATCAGGGCCCCATGGGCACCCTCGATGCTCTCCTCCAGGAGCGGGGAGGAGATGGCGATCTCGGCGGCCTGGGTGGCTCGATCCTCGCCCCTGGCTGCGCCGATGCCGAAGAGGGCGGTGCCGGCATCCTTCAAGATGGCGGTGACATCGGAGAAGTCCACGTGAATATAGGAGTTCATGGTGATCAGGTCGGTGATGCCCTGGACACCGGCCAGCAGAGCCGTGTCGGCGGTTTTGAAGGCATCCATGACCGAAACTGTGCGATCCGAGAGGTCCAGAAGCCGGTCATTGGGGATAACGATAAGGGCATCGACCTCCTTGCGCAGGTTCTCGATGCCCGATTCGGCGGAAGCGGAGCGCCTGGGCCCCTCAAAGGTGAACGGCCGGGTGACCACGGCGATGGTGAGCGCGCCTTGCTGACGGGCTGCGCGCGCAACCAAGGGGCTGGCACCGGTGCCTGTGCCGCCGCCCTCCCCTGCCGTGACGAAGACCATATCGGCGCCCTTGAGCACCTCTTCAATGTCGGACTGATGATCCTGGGCAGCCTTGGCACCCTTCTCTGGATCGGCGCCGGCCCCCAGGCCGCGACTGTTGGCATCCGACAGAGAGATTTTCACATCGGCATCTGAGCGCAGGAGATCCTTGGCATCGGTATTGATGGCAACAAACTCGACATTCTGCAGACCCTCGGCGATCATGCGATTGACAGCATTGCCACCGGCTCCACCAACACCAACGACCTTGATGTTGGTCTTGTCGTTGAAATTGTCATTCTGGGCAATCTCGCTCACAGTATGCTCCCGTCACTCACGTTACGCTCAACTCTAGCGCAGGTCGTATACGCCAACACGCATTTGCCCGCAGGCGTTCCGACCCTCCCTGACGGCCGTGGGCCTTGGGCCCGGGAGGCTGGGAGCCAACCGCTCCGGCCTCCAAGAACCTCCACGCCGTACTGTCGTATTCTAAACCCTGATTCTAGACCCGGATGCGCGCGGTTGGTGACGAGATTATTTCCGGCTTCAGTAGGAGGCATCCATGGGGTCATTGCCGAAGAGCGTCTCGCGCTCCTGATGGGTGGTGGTCCGCGAGTCCAGCCAGCCATAGGGCAGACGGACCTTCTTGGCATAGCGGACCCGGCCCCGTGGCTTGCCGGCCACGGCTCGTGGATAGGGCATGTCCTGATCCAGATCGGCGATGCAGCGGTCCAGCTCCTCCAAGCTCTCGCAGGCCATGAAGTCGCGGCGCACCTGGCCTCCCACTGCGAAGCCCTTGAGATACCAGGCCACGTGCTTGCGCATATCGTGGACGGCCATGCGCTCGTCGCCGTCGTAGAACTCGACCAGAAGCCTGGCATGGCGGGCCATGATGGCCCCCACCTGGCCCAGGGTGGGCTCCTGCCGTTCCGGGGAGCCAGCCAGAGCCGACGCGATGTCGGCGAAGAGCCAAGGGCGGCCCTGACAGCCCCGGCCGATGGCCACGCCTGCGCAGCCAGTCTGGGCAAACATGGCCAAGGCATCCTCGGCGGTCCAGATGTCGCCGTTGCCGAAGACGGGGATATCAACGGCCTGGACCAGCTGGGCGATCCGGTCCCAGTCAGCATGGCCGCCGTAGTACTCAGCCGTGGTTCTGGCGTGCAGGGTCACGGCGGCGCACCCCTCCTCCTGGGCGATGTGGGCCGCCTCCAGGAAGGTCTCGTGCTGATGATCGATGCCCACACGGATCTTTGCGGTGACAGGGATTCCGGCAGGCGAGCAGACAGCGACCACCCGATGGACCAGTTCGGCGAAGAGGTCGGTCTTCCAGGGCAGGGCGGATCCGCCGCCATGTCTGGTGACCTTGGGTACCGGGCAGCCGAAGTTCATGTCGATATGATCGACCCAGCCCGCATCAACCACCATCCGGGTGGCCTGCTCCATGATCTGAGGATCCACCCCATACAGCTGCAGGGAGCGCACCTTTTCCTGGGGGGCGAAGCGACAGAGCCGAAAGGCCTTGGGGTTGCGCGCCACCAGGGCCCGGGCCGTCACCATCTCCCCCACATACAGTCCGTCGGGTCCATACTCGCGGCAGAGCAGGCGGAAGGGCCAGTTGGTCACGCCCGCCATAGGCGAAAGCATGACCGGTACAGGCACGGTTATCGGGCCCAGCTGCACCGGGGCAACCTTCGGGGTCGGGCGATCAGTCTCAGTACCGGCCACCGGCCTCGGCCACCTTGATGGGTTCGCTCTCGTCCGTGCCCGGCTCGCTGGCCAGGTCCGTGTAGCCGTCAGCGGCACGTGAGCCGGTCAGGTCGGACGGCCCCATGGGGTAACGCACCCGCTGCTCGCCGACGACCCGGCGCACATAGTCCTCCACCTGGTCCAGGGCCACCCGATCCTGCTGCATGGAGTCGCGGTTGCGGATGGTGACCGCCTTGTCGTCCAAGGTGTCGAAGTCCACGGTGATGCACAGGGGTGTGCCGATCTCATCCTGACGACGGTAGCGGCGGCCGATGGCACCGGACTCGTCATAGTCCACCATCCACTCGTTTTGACGCAGGTCGGCAGCCAGGTCATGGGCGATCCGCTGCAGATCAGGCTTCTTGGACAGGGGCAGGACGGCGGCCTTGACCGGGGCCAGCCTCGGGTCCAGACGCAGCACGGTGCGCCGGTCTACCCCGCCCTTGGTGTTGGGGGCCTCGTCCACGTCGTAGGCATCCACCAGGAAGGCCATCAGCGAGCGCGTCAGACCGGCCGCAGGCTCAATCACATAGGGGATGTAGCGTTCCCCGCTGGCCTGGTCGAAGTAGCTCAGATCCTCGCCTGAGTGCTCGGCATGGGCCTTGAGGTCGTAATCGGTGCGGTTGGCCACGCCCTCCAGCTCGCCCCACTCGGAGCCCTGGAAGCCGAACCGGTACTCGATGTCCACGGTCCGCTTGGAATAGTGGGCCAGCTTCTCCTTGGGGTGTTCATAGTGGCGCAGGTTCTCGGGCTTGACGCCCAGATCCACGTACCAACGGGTTCTGGCGTCGATCCAGTACTGGTGCCACTGCTCGTCGGTGCCGGGGTGGACGAAGAACTCCATCTCCATCTGCTCGAACTCGCGGGTGCGGAAAATGAAATTGCCGGGCGTGATCTCGTTGCGGAAGCTCTTGCCCATGTTGGCGATGCCGAAGGGGGGCTTGGAACGGGAGGAGGCCATGACGGACTTGAAGTCCACAAAGATGCCCTGGGCGGTCTCGGGGCGCAGGTAATGCAGGCTCTTCTCATCCTGGACGGGCCCCAGGTGGGTCTGCAGCATCATGTTGAAGTCGCGCGGCTCGGTCCACTGGCCCTTGGTGCCGCAATCCGGGCAGGGAATGTCCTTGAGGCCGTTTTCCGGATCATGCCCGTGCTTCTCGACGTAGGCCTCCTCCAGGGTGTCGGCCCGATGCCGCTTGTGGCAGTTCAGGCACTCGATCAGGGGGTCGTTGAAGACGGACACGTGGCCCGAGGCCTCCCAGACCGCCGTAGGCAGGATGACCGAGGTATCCACACCGACCACGTCGTCGCGGGTGACCACCATGGTCCGCCACCACTCACGCTTGATGTTGTCCTTGAGGGCCACGCCCAAGGGACCATAGTCCCAGGCCGAGCGCGTCCCGCCGTAGATCTCCCCTGCGGGAAAGACGAATCCTCGGCGCTTGGCCAGGGAGATGACCTCATCCAGTTTCGATACTGCCACTGATCACACCTTCTGCTCGGGAGCCCCTCCTGGGGACATACGACCTGATGACCGGCCTCCAGCATACCTTCGGCGGGTGACCTGCTGTCAGCGTGGAGGCCTACCATCGAGGCAGGTGCGGGAGGCCGCGCAGGTGACCGCAGGGGGACACCGGACGTCCTGCCTGCCAACCCCAGTCGACGAGGAAGGTTCCCGATATGCCCAATGTGAACGATACATCCTATCTGAACACCGTAGCCGAGGTCACCATTGCGCCCTCTGGTCAGGGTGAGGAGCTGTCCACCTATGTGGCCCAGGTCATCAAGGTCATCAGGGATTCAGGGCTGCCCAACCAGACCAATGCCATGAGCACCGTCGTCGAAGGGGATCTGCATCGGGTCATGGAGGTCACGGAAGAAGCCACACGGGTCCTGGCCGAACAGGGATACAGAACCGGTGTCAGCCTCAGGCTGGACATCCGTCCCGGCAAGCGGGATCAGATCCACGAGAAGGTGGAGCGGGTCGACCGGATCCTGGGCGGGGAAAACCGCTGAAAGCACCCTGTCGCTGAAGATCAGCCGGGCTGAAATCGCCTGAGCAAGTTAAGGTATGCCCATGATCACGATGAAGCAGATCGCCGAACGCACAGGCGTATCCGTCTCCACGGTTTCCCTGGTGCTCAACGGCCATGACAAGGGCAGAGTCAAGGAGGAGACCGCCCGAAAGGTGCGCAGCACGGCCAAGACCCTGGGCTATCGGCCCAATCCCATGGCCCGGTCGCTGCGCACCAGCAAGACCGGCATGCTGGGCTTCATCAGCGAAGAGGTGGCCACCACGCCCTACGCCGGCGCCATCATTCGGGGCGCGCAGGATGCGGCAGCCGAGCGCGGCTACGTGCTTCTCACCGTCTCCACCGATGGAGGCATCCGGGAATCCGAACAGATCCGGGCTTTGAAGCGCTATGGGGTGGATGGCTTCCTCTTCGCCAAGATGTACGACCAGGATGTTGACCTGCCACAGGCTCTGCGCTCTAGCCCTGCCGTAGTGGTCAACGCGGTGGAGCGGGCCGACCGCTGTCCCAGCATCGCCCCTGACGAGTTCCTGATCGGCTACGACGCCACCCGACACCTGATCGAGTCAGGCTGCCGCCGGGTGGCCTACCTGGGCACCACGCAGGATCTGCCGGCGCAAGAAGACCGAATGCGCGGATATCAGGCCGCTCTCAAGGAAGCTGGCTTACCCACGAGTCAGGCCTTGATCCGACTGGTCGGATTCAACCAGGAGGCCATGGATCAGGCAAACGACCTGATGGACGACCAGCACCCCGATGGCGTCTTTTGCTTCAATGACTCGCGGTCCTTTTACCTCTACCAGGCCGCCGCGGCCCGCCATCTGATCATCGGCAGGGACCTCAATCTGGTGGGCGTGGACAACCACCAGGTCATAGCCGAGACCACGGCGCCTCCCCTGACGACAGTCGAACTGCCCCACTACGAAATGGGCTTCTGGGCGGTGCGGCGGCTGCTGATGCAGATCAATCCCCGTCGCGTCGCTCTACCGCTGCCTAAAACCCGTGCCGCCTTGCCGCCGCTTGATCAAGATGCGGGAGTGCGCATCCATTGCGCCCTGATCCGCAAGGGCTCCACCCGACTCGATGCCGCCTCAGCCCCAGTGCCAGCCAACCGCTAAAGCCAGGAAGGCATCTTCCCTGCTCCTGATTGCCAGATGGTGAACCATGATCGAAGACAGACAACGTTCAGACCAATCGTCAATCGTTTGACGTAAATCGATTGACGGCCTACTATACCTACCAGGATCCGCTCTGCGCACAGAAGGCGCATCGGACCTGGAAGCACTGCGGAGAAGCAGTGCACAAATAGGGAGAGAGGGGCAGCATGGCCGTCAAATCGTCAGCATGGAGGAATCCATCATATTTGGAATCCTCCACCGGAATATTCTTCTTCTTCTGCGCCTGGGGCATCTGGTGGTCCTTCTACCAGCGATGGCTGGTAACAGGGCTTGGCATGACCAACACCCAAGTGGGCAACATCTACTCCATCAATTCCGTGGCCACCCTGATCATCATGTTCGTCTATGGGGTCATCCAAGACGAGCTGGGAGTCAAGCGCCGTCTGGCCATTTTCATCGCCGCCATCGCCGCCCTGGTGGGGCCCTTCGTCCAATTCATCTATGCGCCGCTCATGCGCTCCAACATCATGCTGGGCGCCATGCTTGGCGCAGTGGTCCTCTCTGCCGGCTTCATGTCAGGCTGCTCCCTGATCGAGGCCATCACCGAACGCTACTCGCGCAAGTTCGGCTTCGAGTATGGACAGTCCCGGGCCTGGGGCTCCTTCGGCTACGCCATCGTGGCCTTGATCGCCGGCTTCGTCTTCAATATCAACCCCATGATCAACTTCTGGCTGGGGTCCGCCTTCGGCCTGTGCATGCTGCTGGTCTACGCCTTCTGGATCCCGGACGAACAGCGTAAGGAGATCCGCCGCGAATCGACCCCCGAGGGCGAGAAATCCCAGCCTTCACTGAGGGATATGCTCCACGTACTGGGTATGCCGGCCCTCTGGCTGCTGATCATCTTCATGATCTTCACCAACACCTTCTACACGGTCTTCGACCAGCAGATGTTCCCCACTTACTACGCCAACCTCTTTGCTACACCGCAGTTGGGCAACCAGGTCTACGGCGTCCTCAACTCCTTCCAGGTCTTCCTGGAGTCGGCCATGATGGGCGTGGTGCCCGTCATCATGCGCAAGATCGGTGTGCGGAACTCGCTCTTGCTGGGCGCTACGGTCATGTTCGCCAGGATCGGCCTGTGCGGTTTCTTCCACGATCCGGTCATGGTCTCCATCGTCAAGCTCTTCCACTCCATCGAGGTCCCGCTCTTCAGCCTGCCGGCCTTCCGCTACTTCACCCTGCACTTCAACCCCAAGCTGTCCGCCACCCTATACATGGTAGGCTTCCAGATTGCCTCCCAGGTCGGCCAGGTGGTCCTGTCCACCCCGCTGGGCATGCTCCACGACCGGGCCGGCGACCGGGTCACCTTCTACACCATCTCATTGGTGGTGCTGGTCGCTCTGATCTACGGCATCTTCGTGCTCAAGCGCGACGACCAGCAGGTGGACGGCGATCCCTTCATCAGGGATTCGCAGAAGTCCGCCCTGACCCAAGGCTGAGCCCCACGTCAACCATCATCAGTATCCGTCCAACCCTGAAAGGATTCAAGGATGAACCAGCCACCAACCAAGGAAAACGCCGATATGAGCGCTCAGCTGGACAAGGCCCAGAAAAGCATCGATCGGCTCTTCACCACCCGCAATGACCGCTGGTATCCCCAGTGCCATATCGCCTCCAAGGCCGGATGGATCAACGACCCCAACGGCCTGAGCTATTACCAGGGGCGCTATCATGCCTACTTCCAGCTCAACCCCTACGGGAGTGAGTGGGGCAACATGCACTGGGGGCATGTGTCCAGCGCCGACCTGGTCACCTGGCGGCGCGAGCCCCTGGCCATGGCGCCCACCCTGGAGGTCGAGAAGGACGGAGTCTTCTCCGGATCGGCCGTGGTGGGCGACGACGGCCGCCTGACCATCTACTACACCGGACACCGCTGGCGCAACGGTGTCAACGACGATGACGGCAACCTCCAGGAACAGTGCATGGCCGTCTCCTCCGACGGCATCCACTTCGAAAAGAAAGGCGTCGTGGTCCCCTGCCCCGACGACAAGATCCTGCACTTCCGCGATCCCAAGGTGTGGAAGATGGGCGGCCTCTGGTACATGGTCTTCGGAGTCAGCACCCCCGCCCACCGGGGCGAGATCTGGATGTACACCTCCAACGACATGGAGCACTGGGCCTTCGACCGGGTGATCTACCGGCACCCCGACCCTGAGGTCTTCATGCTGGAATGCCCCGACATGTTCCCCCTGGATGACAAGTGGGTGATCTGCTACTCGGCCATGGGCCTGAAGCCCCACGGATTCGAAGCCCGCAACCATAACAACGCCGGCTATGTAATCGGCAGCTGGCAGCCTGGCGGCGACTTCCATCAGGAAACTGAGTTCCACCTTTGGGATGACGGCCACAACTTCTATGCCCCGCAGACCTTCCAGGCCCCTGACGGCCGTCGGCTGGTATTCGGCTGGATGAGCCCCTTCACCGAACCCATCCCCATGCAGGAGGATGGCTGGTGTGGCCAGTTCACCGTGCCCCGCGAGGTCACCCTGGCCGGTGATCATCTGCGCTGCCTGCCGGTACGCGAGTTCTCCAACCTGGATCAGGACCAGCAGGACTTCGGCCCTATCGAGCTGGAGGTCAACGGCAGCCAGGATCTGGTGGACGACGCGCAGACCGCCGACATCACTATGGAAATTGACCTGGCCAAGTCCCAGGCCGAGCGCATCGGTCTGGAGATTCACCGGACCCGGTCGGGCGATCATACGCTGGTCTGCTATGACGACCAGCTGGGCCGCGTGGTGCTCGACCGCCACTGCAACACCTACGGGGACCGGGGTTATCGCACAGCTCCCGTCGACAAATCCTCGGGCAAACTCAAATTGCGCATCATCGTGGACCGGGGCTCGATCGAGGTCGTTGTCAACGACGGGCTGGAGATCATGTCCTCCTACTCCTTCCCCGCCGAAGGACCCCGCGGCATCCGCCTGATCGCTGCGTCCGGCGAGGGCAAGGCCCTGATCGACTCCCTCTCCATCGCCAGACTGGGCACCATCTGGGAAGAGCCGGATCGCTGATCCGACTGTCCTAGTCGGCACAGGAAAGGCCCGCCCCCTGAATTACTCAGGGGGCGGGCCTTTTACTTGGTAAGCATCGCCTTCAAGCATCCGTGGTGAGCGCCAAAGAATCGAAGATCCCAGAAAAGGTACCGACTCTTTGACATTGACTCCCTGCCATGGACCAGCGGCCATGACTGCGCCACAGCCGCCTAATCTTCGAAACCAGAAACCATTGATATAGCCGATCCGGCCCAGGCTTTACTTGCCGACCTTGACCAGCAGCGCCATCAGCCCGGAGGCGATGGCCGCCGCACCCATGAAGAGGAAGGCTCCGACGAAGGAACCGCCGGCCGCCTTGACCAGGTAGCCGATGATCATGGGGGCCAGGAATCCGCCCAGGGTGCCGCCGGTGTTGATGATGCCGATGGCGGAGCCGATGATATGCGGGTCCATGATCTTGTGGGGCCAGGTGAAGATGCCGGTGAAGGCCACCACGGAGACGCAGGATACCAGGATCAGCAGCAGGAGGGAGAGCCAGATGTTGTGCGAGAAGACGAAGCATACGACCAGGACGGCGCTGATCACCCCGGCACCCAGGATGGCCAACTTCTCCCTGCCCAGGAAGAGCTTCGAGAGCAACTGACCGGCGTAGATGGTAGCGACGGTCGAGAAGACCGCATTGACCGCCAGCAGGATGCCCGCCTGACCGATCGAGAGACCGAAGGTGTTTTTGATGAAGGTGGGCATCCAGGAGATATTGCCGTACAGGAGGATGTTCAGCAGCAACATGGCCACGAAGAGGACCAGCACATTCCGATTCTTCAGAACCTCAAGGAACCCTGCCCCCTTGGCTCCGGGCTTCTGGTCAACCTCGGGCTGGCGGGGCTTGGAGGGCACGAAGACCAGGATGCAGACGAAGGCCAGCAGGTAGAGGGTGCCCAGCACAGCGTAGGCCAGGTGCCAGTTGATGGCGACCAGGTTGGCGCCCAGGACGAAGGCCAGGATGCCGCCGATGCCCGAGGTCGACAGGATCAGCGACTGGACGAAGGTGCGCCGTTCCTGGGGGAAGTTCTCCGCAATCGACTTGGAGCAGGAGGGCGGGTAGCCCCCGTGGCCCATGCCGGCGAAGAATCGGACGATGATGAAGAAGGCCAGACCGTTGGCCAGGCCGAACAGGTAGCTGAACAGACCAATGATGATCATGGAGGCCATCAGCACACGCTTGGCCCCAAGCCGGTCGGCCAGCCAGCCGCTGGGAATCTGCATGAGCGAGTAGCCCAGGAAGAAGGCCGACATGATGATGCCTGTCTGCCCCGAGTCAAGGTGGAACTGCTCGGAGATGGGGATGATGGCGGTCGAGATCATGTTCTTGTCCATGTACACGATCGAGTAACCGGCCATCAGGGAGAAGATCAGCGTTCCGCTCGCCGTTTTTGAGGATTGCTTGATTGCCATTGGTCTGTCATCCTTCAGTAGAAACCGACCGCCGCCGGGCGAGGTGATCCGCAACGATCACAGGGCCGGCGGCAGTCGAACAGTAAGTCAGTGGGGCATCACATCGTCAGGGATGACGACCTTGTACTCCTGGCCGGCGAAGGTCTTGTCGAAGTCCTCCTTGGCGGCCTTGACCAGATCCGGGTCGGTAAAGGCATCGTAGGCGGTCAGGGCCAGGGTCTTGCCCGCAGCCAGCAGACCCTTGTGGGCCACCGAGGACTTGCCGTTGGCCGCCCACTGCCAGGAGTGGGCCGAGGTTCCCTGGGGCTCGAACCCGCCGCTGAACTGGGCGGTGGGCGTCTGCCAGCTGACATCGCCGACATCGGTGGATCCCGATGCCGTATCGGTGAAGACCAGTGGATACTTCTTCAGGGCCATGGTGGACTCGGCCATCTTCCTGACTTCCTCATCCGTCAGATCAGGGAAGGCCTCCTTGGTGCGGCTGAGCACCCGCTGCTTGCCGGCCTCGGGGACCGTATCGGTGTAGCGGCGCTCGTAGTCCAACTCCTGCTGATCCAGGGGCAGGGGGCCGACGAGGTCCAGGTTCCTGTCTATGGCCTCGGTCAGCGGATGGTTGGGAATGAAGTTGTAGCAGGCCGCGTCGAACTCCTCCTTGACCTGGGTCTCGGTCATCAGGGCCGCACCCTGGGCGATCTTCTCCACACGCTTGAACAGATCCTGCGCCTGATCCATCCTGGGGGCGCGCACGAAGTAGTAGAGCCGGGCATGGGACTGCACCACATTGGCCGACTCGCCGCCTGCGTCGATGAAGGCGTAGTGCACGCGGGCCGCATCGATCATGTGCTCGCGCAGGAACTGCACGCCCACATTCATCAGCTCTGCGGCATCCAGGGCGCTCCGGCCCAGCTCGGGGGCCGCAGCCGCGTGCGCCGGCACACCGGTGAAGTCGAAGTAGGCCTGCAGGACCGCCAGGCTGGAGGAGCCCCAGGCCTGGGTCACATCCGAGGGATGCCAGGACAGGGCCAGATCCAGCCCGTCGAAGACCCCGTCCCTGGCCATGAAGGCCTTGCCATAGCCCGACTCCTCAGCCGGGCAGCCGAAGACCTTGATGGTCCCCTTGAGGCCCTTCTCCTGCATGAAGGTCTTGATCCCGACTCCGGCCGCGACGGCCGCCATGCCCAGGATATTGTGGCCGCAGCCTTGCCCGTTGCCGCCCTCGACCAAGGGCTTGTGCTCGCCCAGGTCGGCCACCTGGCTGAGTCCTCCCAGGGCATCGTATTCGCCGGTGATGCCGATCACCGGACGGCCCGAACCCCAGGTCGCCACATAGGCATAGTCCATATGGCCCACGCCCTTCTCGATCTCGAAGCCCTCCTGCTCCAGCACCTTGTAGTGCTGCTGGACCGACTCCTTGACTGCAAACCTGGTCTCAGGGGTGCCCCAAATATGATCGGCCGCCTCGATGAACTCCTGTGACTTATCCTCGATGATCTGTATGATGCGTTGCTTGTCGTCCACGCCTGTCGACTCCTTCGTTTCGTTTGCTGCGCTGATTTCCACGGCGGACATGGCCTGCTCCGCTGTGATACGTCACAGACTACCTTTTATGGGCGTTACGAGAATGTTCAGGCGTGTAAATTTGGACGACTATGGCTAACCTCACAAAATGGGAAGGCCTACTTTCTCAGGTATTCTGCACGCCACCAAAGCGCCTATCCCGGTGGATGTAATCGTCGATGGCCCGCCAGAGCACCTCGCGCCCACAGTCGGGGAAGAGTTCGGGCACAAAGGCCAGCTCCGCATAGGCCGCCTGCCAGGGCAGGAAATTGGAAGTGCGCTGCTCCCCCGAGGTACGCAGGACCAGGTCGCAATCCGGAATGTCGGGGTTGTAGAGGTGCTGGGCGATCATCTTTTCGGTTACCTTGGAGCCCTTGATCCGCCCGGCCGCAACTTCTCGGGCGATGTCTGTGGCTGCATCGGCCAGTTCAGCCCTGCCCCCGTAGTTGATGCAGAAGATCACATCGATCCTGGTGTTGTGCCGGGTGCGCTCCATGGCCGCCTCCAGCTCATCGATGACCGACTTCCAGAGCCGGGGCCGACGGCCAGCCCAGCGCACGCGCACCCCCCAGTCGTCCATTTGGGCCACCCTACGGTGGATGATGTCCCGGGAGAAGCCCATCAGAAAGCGGACCTCGGCCGGCGAGCGCTTCCAATTCTCCGTGGAGAAGGTATACAGGCTCAGGTATCGGACCCCAGCCTCAATGGCCCCGGCTATGGTGTCGAAGACCACCGGCTCGGCGGCCCGGTGACCCTGGGTACGCTCCATGCCCCTCTGCTTGGCCCAGCGGCCATTCCCGTCCATGATCACACCCAGGTGCCGCGGGACTGAGCCCTTGGGGAACTGCGGGATACGCGCGGGATCGGAGAAAGGGGCTGCAGGCACATCCAGGGAGGTGTAGTCGACGGGGTCAAAGCTCATGCTTCAAGAATCTAATAGCCGCAGAGATCTAATGGGCCGCTCCAGGTAATATTCGCCCCATTTCTCAACAAGACCATCGCACAGGGGGGTGGAGCCCTTGCCGTCCAGCTTGGACCAGTCCCCAATGCTCAGTGCCCGGAAGCGGGCCAGGGTGGCGGGATCCACCGCCACGGCATCGGTAGGCCTGTCCCGGCTGCAGACCACCCCGCCGCCAGGCACCGAAAAGTGGGTCAGCTGGTCGGTCCGGCCGCAGACGATGCAGGAATCCAGCCGGGGCCTCCAGCCCGCCAGCGCCAGGGACCGCAGCAGGTAGGAGGCGCCGATGTCACGTGGACCATGCCGGTGACCTGCCAGGCTGGCCAGGGCGGAGACCAGCAGACGGTATTGCTCCGGAGCCGGCTCGTGCTCGCCTACCACCAGCTTGTCGGCGGTCTCAAGCATGACGCCCCCGTTGGCATAGAGGTCATAATCGGCGCATATGGCATCCGCATAGGCGGCTATGCAGACCGCCTGGGAGACGATGTCCAGGTTGCGGCCGCGAGAGATGAGCAGATCGTCACGCATGAATGGCTCCAGCCGCGCGCCGAAGCGGGACTTGGTCCGTCGCACCCCCTTGGCCACGGCCCTTACCTTGCCGTGCCCCCTGGTCAGCATGGTGACGATCCGGTCGGCCTCGCCCAGTTTGACCGTTCTGAGGACCAAGCCCTCGTCACGATAGATGGCCACGACGGCCCCGTCCTTTCATTGGTAGATGAACAGGCCCCAGAAGGCGAAGATCAGCAGGACCCCGAACATGGCCAGGGTGGTGACGATGAAGAGGGCAACGCCAAAGCGGGTGGAGGCCAGCACAGGTCTGGGATCCATGTTCCGCATCTGCTGACGCAGACTGGGGCCGCCGGCCTTGCTTGTGCGAACCTGGTCGGGCAACCGGTCCAATCCCCTGAGCGAGGCTACCTCGACCATGCGGGCGAAAGTGCGCGACCAGGCCCAGATGACCAGGGCACAGACCACCTGGATGACCGGCCAGCTCCAGTAGCTGACTCCAGCCTGGTCGGGCACGCCGCCCCAACCCAGGCGCACCACGGCCATGATGACCTGACCCAGGCCAGCTCCGAAAAGGACCAGGGTAGCCAGGGTGGTGCCGGTAATGGTGACCAAGGTGCCGCCGAAGCCATGGCTGAAGCCCAGGACCGGGTCCTTGCGTCGGCGCAGACGGAACAACTTCATCAGACCGGCCACCAGGGCCATGACCAGGGCCGCCAGCAAAAGCACCAGGGTCAGCAGGTGCAGGACCAGCATGTACACGGTCAGCGAGCGCCGCCCGCGCAGGTCAGTAGGCACGGCAATGGACTGGTGGATGGTGGCCCCGCCCACGCTGGGGCTGGTTTGATGCAAGCCATGGACCTGGCCCACAGCCCAGTCGACCATGTCCTGCTGGTAGTGGTCGGCCAAGGGCGTGCCGGTCCGGGCCTCATCCCCCAGCCGCAGCACATGGTTGGAGACAGGGTAGGACCGCACAGTGACGTTCTCATTGCCCGAGGCATGGGCCTGGGAGAGTACGCGCTGCACACCCTCCACCTGCGCAGTCATCACGTCCTTGGCCCCGTAGGCCAAGAGGGTGGGAATGGCGTAAGTGTAGCGGTCGGTGGGATCGATATCCAGATTGTTCAGGCCCAAAAGGGAGGCATCAGTGCTGAAGAGCCGGCGGACCACCGACTGGTAGCCCTGGTTGGCCCCGGCAATGGCGAAATCCTGGGCCACGAAGAAGCCCATGGCGTGCCGCGGGGAATAGACCATGGGGCTCAGCAGGATCTGGAAGGCGATCCGGTGGTCCATGCTCAGCAGCATGGCTGCGATCCAAGTGCTCTCACTGGTGGCATAGATACCTACCTTGGATGCATCCACATCGTCCCGGTCGCGCAGCAGGTTGGCGACCCGCTCGTAGGCCTTGGCCGAGGCGGGATAGTCCCGGTCGGCATCCGTGGTGGACCAGACCGGCTTGTCCAGCACAGCGGTGACGAAACCGGCAGAGGCCAAGGTACGAGCCACGTCCCCGAAGGAGTTGTCACAGGTGCCGTAACCGGCGCCATGCATGAAGACCACGGCCGGCCGATGCCCTGAAGCCGCTTGGGGAGCGCGAATCAGTATGCGGATGCGTTGGTGCTCGCCAGTGGAGGGCCGCTCCACGTTCAGTTCCTGGTGACGGGATTCGACCTCGTACTGCCCCACGGTATCCCTGTCAACCCCGGCAGGCCAGTCGAAGGTAACCGCGGTGTCCGAAGTCAGGGTGGGAAAATTTTGATCCACCGGTTCGTATTTCCAGGGGACGGCGGTCAGGTGAGAAACAGAGGCCAACAGACCCATGAGGATGATGAAGACGGGCAGGCTGGTCATCAGCCGCCTGACCCGGCTCCACCCGTTTGCAGGAAGGGAACGCTCAACCTCTTGGGACACGTCGGTCATTGTAGCCGGTGGCGGGGATGGCGCTTACGCCCTCAGCTGGCACGACCGGTGACCGGAACCACCATGGGCCCTGCCTCCGGTAGGGTTTCGCCCTGGGCCGCCGCCTTGGCATCCATCTGGGCGGCGATTTCCTTGGCCCGTTCCAGCAGCGTGGGGACGATCTGATCCTCGGGCACGGTCTGCACCACCTTGCCCTTGATGATGATCTGGCCCTTGCCGTTGCCCGATGCCACCCCCAGGTCGGCCTCCCTGGCCTCGCCGGGTCCGTTGACGATGCAGCCCATGACGGCCACCCGGATGGGGGCGGTGATGTCCTTGAGCCCCTCGGTGACCTCCTTGGCCAGCTCGATCACATCCACCTGGGCCCTGCCGCAAGAGGGGCAGGAAATGATGTCGAAGTGGCGCTGGCGCAGCCCTAGGTACTCGAGGATCTTGCAGCCCACCTTGACCTCTTCCACAGGCGGCGCGGACAGGGATACCCGGATGGTGTCGCCGATGCCCTCGGCCAGCAGTGCGCCGAAGGCCAGGCAGGACTTGATGGTCCCCTGCCAGGAGGGCCCGGCCTCGGTCACGCCCAGGTGCAGGGGCCAGTCGCCCTTGGAGGCCAGGAGCCTGTATGTCTGGACCGTGGTGACGGGATCGTGGTGCTTGACGGAGATCTTGAAGTCATGGAAGCCCACGTCCTCGAACATGTGGGCCTCTTTCAAGGCCGAGGCGACCAGGGCCTCGGGGGTGGGTCCGCCGTAGCGAGCGTAGATGTCCTTGTCCAGGCTGCCAGCATTGACCCCGATGCGCAGGGAGATGCCTGCATCCGTGGCGGCCTTGCAGATCTCGGGGCCGACCTGATCGAACTTGCGGATGTTGCCCGGATTGACCCTGACGGCTGCACAGCCGGCATCGATGGCCTGGAAGACATACTTGCTCTGGAAGTGGATGTCGGCGATGACCGGAATGGGCGACTTCTTCGCAATGATGGGAAGCGCGTCGGCATCGTCCTGGCTGGGCACAGCCACCCTTACGATGTCGCAGCCGGCGGCGGCCAGCTCGGCGATCTGCTGCAGGGTGGCATTGATGTCAGCGGTGACCGTGTTGGTCATGGACTGCACCGAAATGGGGGCGCCCCCGCCGACCGGCACAGGCCCCACCATGATCCGCCGGGAGCGGCGACGAGGATGCAGCGGAGTCTGGCTGATGGCCTGCTCGCCTGTCTTGCGGAACCCCTGGGAGGATGTTGACTGTTCGGTCTTGGGAATGCTACTCACGCTGTCATGTCTATCAAAGCATCGGCCCTTTGGCGTGCCTCATGCTCGACTTGCTCCATTACCTCCACGGATGTGAATGTTCCCGGAAGATGCGTTTCCATGGCATCCATGACCGAACGGATGGTTTCGACAATGCCCAGGTAGGGCAGCCGGTGATCCAGGAAGGCCCGGACCGCCTGCTCGTTGGCGGCATTGAAGACCGCGGTCATGGGCTCGCAGCTTCCCAGGGCCCGCCTGGCCAGGTTGACTGCCGGGAAAGCCTGGTCGTCCAGGGGCTCGAAAGTCCAGGTGCTGGCCTTGGACCAGTCGCAGGCCGCAGCCACATGGTCAAGACGGGCGGGCGCCGACAGGCCCAGGGCGATGGGCAGGCGCATGTCAGGGGGCGAGGCCTGGCTTATGGTGGCCCCGTCCTGGAACTGAACCATGGAGTGGACCACGGACTGGGGGTGGACCACCACGGTGATCCTCTCGGGCTCGATCCGGAAGAGCCTGCTGGCCTCGATGACCTCCAGACCCTTGTTGACCATGGTGGAGGAGTTGATGGTGACCACCGGCCCCATGGACCAGGTCGGATGGTTCAGGGCCTGCTCAGGGGTGACCTGGCGCAAAGCGTCACGGCTCCAGCCTCGGAAGGGACCGCCAGAAGCGGTGACCACCAGACGGGCCACCTCTCCGTGCTGCCCTGAACGCAGGGACTGCCAGATGGCCGAATGCTCGGAGTCGACCGGGTTGATCTGGCCCGCCCTGATCTCGGCATCAAAGAGCAGATGGCCACCGGCCACCACGGACTCCTTGTTGGCCAGAGCCAGCTGGGATCCGGCCTGCAGGGCCGCAATGGATGGGCGCAGACCGACTGATCCGGTGATGCCATTGAGCACCAGATCACTGCCGGAGCCGGCCAGAGCCTGAACCGCCTCCATGCCTGCCTCGACTTGGATGTGAGTCAATCCCAAGGCCTTGAGAGCCTGCTGCAGGGCCGGAAGCTGGGCCTTGTCGGCCAGAGCCAGACGGGTCACGCCAAAATCACGGGCCTGACGGGCCAGCAGTTCGACATGGGCGCCACCGGCGGCCAATCCAGTCACCTGGAACCGATCCCTATGACGACTGATCAGATCCAAGGCCTGTGTACCGATGGATCCTGTGGATCCCAGGATGACCAGACTGCGAGACTGATCGGCATCGGCCCTGGGCGACCAATCCGCCAAGGTACGTTCACGCTCGGCCGACAAACCGGCCTGCCCGCCTTCATTTACCACTGCCAAATGACTCATCGACCGCCTTTATCCTGCTCTCCCTCATCACCGAAAGCTGGGAACGAAATATCGGGAATATCCAGATCCATCTTGGGCAGATCCTGGTTGAGCAGGGAGTTCAGGTAGGAATCCGGATCCTGGTTCTGCTTATTCCCCTGCGTGTTTTGCGTGTACCGAGGCTTGGCCCAGTCGGGCGTATCCGTGCTGCTTTCGGCTGTTTCGGCCCAGGGACGATCGTGGGTCTCAGGCACTGCTGGTGCCGGCTCCTCATAGCTGCCCAGAGGCCCGCCTGCGCCCAGAGGGCCGTCAACGAAAGGCGAAGAGATAACTGAGGTGGATCCTGACGTAGACGAGTCTTCAACGTTGGCATCCGTCGAAGGGGACACCGGCGATTCCGGTCTTGTGGAAGGAACGAAGGCAGCCCCCGTCGAGGTGGACGGGGCGGATGCGGCAGGTGTCGAAGGGGTCGGCTGGAATACCGTCGGCTCGGGAGTCTGCGGTGCTGGGGAAGGCGAAGAAGAGGCCGTCGAGTTGAAGGGCATGGATTGCGCAGCCGACGCAGGTGCAGCTGATCCTGCAGCGGGGACTGCAGGAGTGTAGCTGGCTGGCGCAGAGGTGGGCATGACCGATTCAGGCCGACCGGAGACAGCCGGATTTGCAGGAGCAGCGGCTGCTCCAGCGCCGACATCGACCGAGGATGCAGACCGAGCTGAAGCTGCCGAAGGTGTATCAACACCAGTATCCACGGCCGCTCCAGCGCCGTCCTGGGCCAGTCGCTGGTTGACCGCCGAAGCCAGGGCACTCAGAGAGTTGTTGGGCTGGGCCGTCGGCACTGTCTGCGTGCTGGCGGCAGGAGCATCGAAGATGGCCCGTTCTGCCTGATGCAGTTGAGCGAAATCGTCCTGGCTGCTCTGGTCACCCGCAAGAGCAGAGTCACTGGGGATGCTCCAGGCTGGTTCCTGACTCTGTCCGATCAGCGGCTGAACGCCCGAAGCCGAAGAGTCCTGCACTGGAAGCTGCGATTGCGCGGGAGCAGCGGCAGGCGCTGTTGAACTCGCGCTTGCCCTTTTGGCCCTCTCGCTGACCCTGGCGAAGGACTCCAGCTGTTCCAGAAGTTCGACGGCCTTGGCCAGGAAGAAGTCCACTTGGCGCTCGTCATAACCCTTGGGTCCCCGCCGCTGGGTGAAGATGACATTGGAGACGCGGGCAGCCGTGATGTCGGTATTCTTCGACTTGCCCGAGTCCGTCTTCCCCCCCTCCTGCAGGTTGAGCTGGTCAGAAGTCTTGTTGAGCACCTGCTCGATCAGGCGCTCCACCTGCTTGCAGTCGTATGAGGGCATGCCGGGATCTCCGCGCTTGAAGACGCTGCCCGAAGGCCTGCCGGCATGAGTGGTCAGCTCGGATTGCAGACTGACCATTCTGGTCGTCCAACCATCCACACCCACCCGCGCTATCTCCAGGCTGGTCTGCCTGTCGGAAATCACCCTTTCCAGCCGGGAAAGGGCTGCATCCACCTGGGTGATGATATAGCCGTTCTTGCACAGGTCGAAGGAGGCGTTGGCTATCTCCTCCTGGGTCAGATCAGGGTCCTGGCTCTCATAGAGCGAGTGCGCCCGCTCCAGGAAGGCATCCACCTGCTTGGTGTCATATCCCCACTTGCGCTTGCCCGAGCGCGCGATGGTCGCCTCGGTTCCACGGGCATCAGGCTTAGCTGACATCAGGCATCGACCTCCTGACCTTTCTTGCCAACGATCGTCGTGCATCGATTCTACGTGAGCGCTAAGACGCGATTTCGGGCACGCCCCCTCAAAAACCCCTGTGGTCCCGCCCGGACTCGAACCGGGGACATCCACCGTGTAAAGGTGGCGCTCTAACCAACTGAGCCACGGGACCAGCACACTACCTTAGCAGAATACACGGTGACAAGGCCGCACGGTGCGGCTATAATCCACTAGGAATTCGCGGGCCTGGTCCGCAAAAGCAGAGCAACACTCCATATACACCATATAAGAGGGGGTTCGGATTGTCACAGACAGTCGATACAGGCAGTGGCAGGAAGACCAACCGCACCCTGGTGACGGTGGCGGTCTTCATTGCCACTTTCATGACGGCCATCGAGGGGACCATCGTCTCCACCGCCATGCCCACCATCATCGGGGACCTGCATGGGCTGTCCATCATGAACTGGGTCTACTCCATCTATCTGCTCATGACGGCGGTCACCACGCCCATCTACGGCAAGCTTTCAGACCGCTTTGGCCGCAAGCCGCTGCTGACCATCGGTCTGCTGGTCTTCGTGATCGGATCCACCCTGTGCGCCCTCTCCCAGTCCATGCCCCAGCTGATAGGCGCCCGTTTTCTGCAGGGCCTGGGGGCCGGCGCCATCCAGCCGCTGACCTACACGGTTCTGGCCGACATCTATCCCCTGGACAAGCGGGCGGGCATGATCGGCCTGAACGGCTCGGCCTGGGGCATCGCCTCCATCATCGCCCCCCTGCTGGGAGGATTCATCGTTCAACAGATTAGCTGGCACTGGGTCTTCGCCATCAACGTGCCCATCGGCCTGCTGGTCATCATCATGATCCAGATCTTCCTGAGCGAGCATATCCAGGCGCGTGAAACCCGCGTCGACTACATCGGCATCGGACTGCTCAGCGTCTGTCTGATCTGCCTGATGCTCTGCCTGCAGAGCCTGGGATCGGCGGGCGATATCAGAATCACCCTGATCCTGGCTGCGGCCACCCTCGTCACCTTTACCCTGCTGCTTCATGTGGAGGGGCGCCAGGAGGATCCCATCCTGCCCCTGCGGCTCTTCCGCATCAGGACCTTCGTCATCCAGAACATCTGCATGCTCCTGGTGGCCGGATTCCTGATGGGCTTTGACACCTACATGCCCATCTGGATGCAGTCTGTTCTGGGAATGAACCCTTCGCTGGGCGGCTTCGTGGTCACCCCCTCCTCCATTCTTTGGCTTCTGGGCGCCTACCTGGCCGGACCGCTGACCATGCACCACCCGCCGCACCGGGCCACCAACATCGGTCTGGCCTTCATCCTGACGGCCTGCGTCTGCTACATAGCCGTTCCCCAGGCCACCGCCTACTGGGTCTTCCTGGTCATCTCGGCCGTGGTCGGCTTCGGCTTCGGCCTGACCATCACCACCTCGACCATCACCGCCCAGAGTGTGGTGCCTGCAGGTGACGTGGGCGCCTCGACCAGCTTCAACACCCTGGCCCGTTCCCTGGGACAGACCCTGATGGTCTCCATCTTCGGCATCGTCATGAACACGGTCATCGCCCGCGAGGTGCCTCAGCATAAGGGACTGACCGAGGACATGATGAACAGCATGATCAACCCGGCCACGGCAGGAAGCATTCCCTCGCGTCTGCTGGGCCCGGCCCGCACCATCGTCTTCGACGGCCTGCATTGGATCTTCCTGGTGGGCCTGGTCATTCTGATCGTGGCCCTGGTGGCCAACCTCTGCGATATCCGTTCGCGCACCCTGCTGGCCGAATATCAGAACAAGGCCACGACGGCTTCTCCGGCCATTGCTGAGAAGGGCGAGCAATAAGGGCTGCTGGCCATATTGGATTCCTGAGGGAATCCCTGATGAAAGAGAGCGAGGTGGTGGGCACGGTTGATCCCGGTGTCCACCACCTCGTTCATTGGCGCTTCTGCAGCCGGAAGTCTTACTTGCCCTTGCCGAAAGCCCGCAGCTGGGTAGCGTTCCAATCCTTGCTGACGGTGGTGGGCATCAGGGCATTCATGCCCGCGGTCTTGGCCGCATTGGAAACGACTCCTGGCGCCGATGCCCCCGGTCTGCCGGGTTTGGGAGTCAGCACCCAGAAAGGCGCACCCTTGTTGACCATGGCCGAGGCATCCATGATGGTGTCTGCCAGATCGTCCTCGGCATCGCCGTCCCGCCACCAGATGATGACCCCATCCACGGCTGCGTCATAGTCCTCGTCCACCAGCTCTTCGCCGGTCAGATCCTCGATCCTGGTTCGGATCCCGTCGTCGACATCATCGTCCCACATCCATTCCTGGACGATATCGCCGGGATGAAAACCGAACTCTTCCGCTGTATAGGTTGTAGTCTCAGCCACGGCTTCAGCATAACAAGACTGCCGGAATTCACCAATTGGGCCGGCCTTGTCTACCTACCCTTGGTGGCTGTGCAGCGGGGCAATCCCTCCCCCTGGCCATGGCCGATGGCCACCAGGGCCTTGTAGGCCTCGTCCAAGGTGGATACCCGCACATCGCGCAGCCCCTGTGGCACATGGCCTGCAACCTGGGGGCAATTAGCCGCCGGGGCCAGGAACCAGGTGGCGCCGTCCCGCCTGGCCCCCAGCATCTTCAGCTGGATGCCGCCGATGGCCCCGACTCGTCCCTTCTGATCCATAGTGCCGGTTCCTGCGATGGTCAGACCACCGGTCTCCTGCTCCGGAGTGATCTTGTCGATAGCCCCCAGAGTGTACATGAGCCCGGCCGAGGGACCGCCGATGTCGGCCACCCTCATGCTGAACTGCAGGCCTGATACGTCATATCCTCGGGCCTTGAGGAAGGCCAGAGCCTGGGCCGAGGCGGCCTTCTGGGAGCCGTGCATATCACCCTGTTCCTGGCGCTTGTACTCCTCAACGCTTTGCCCGGGAGGCACCACGGCCTCCTGGGGAAGCACCGTAGCGTGGGGGTCGGCCCAGCCCACCAGGGCATCCAGGTTGGAGGCCGGGTAGCCGGGGATTCCACGGGCATTGACCGTGGTCATCAGCAGGCGGCCCTGGTCATGGTGGACCTGGCCGCCCTCGACCTTGATGACCGGTGAGCCTTTTGAACTGCCCAGCACATCCTGGGTAGGGCCAGGTGTCTCGATGGTATAAGGCGAAGGGAGGAAAAGCACCAAGAGGGCCAGAATGACCAGAATACCGCCGACCAGCATTTTGCGGGTGGGTCCGCTAGGCGTCCCGATCTGCTTTTCGGGTGCGCCTGTGGCGCAGTGATCCGGTTTCCCGTGCGGAAGTGTCATAGCTCCAATATTATGGTTGATGAAGACGATAATCCCGGCAGACGTCAACCTTGATGGCGGACGACCTGCCTTGGCGAGGACTGGAAACAAAGCAATGGACGAGAATGCAATCCACCAATGGCTCATCGAGTGCTTCGGCCCGGTGCAGGGCGAGCTGGCCTGGAGTCAGTTCTCACAGCTACCTGAGTCCATCCGCTCCCAGATGGCGGCCCAGGGAGCCGATCAGCTGCCCAAACCCGCCGAAGTCCAGGCTCTGATTCAGGCTTTCACGGCCGGAGGACTGAACACCCCGGCTGACATGCAGGCCCAGGCGGATCAGGGGCCCATCAACGTTGCCCTGGCCAAGAACATCGCCCTGGGACGCACCAGGGCCGACCAGTCCGATACCACCGTCACCGCCGAGGACAGCGAGCGGGTGGCCCGGGTCATGAGCGAAGCCAACCTCTGGCTGGACACCGTCTGCGCCTTTGACCCCGCCCCAGGCCAAACCGAAGCCTTGACCCGTGCCGGATGGATCGAGGGCAGCATCGATGCCTGGGTCCAGTTCGCCTCGCCGGTGGCCCAGGCGGTCAGCGAGGCCCTGACCTCCGTCATCAACCAGCGCTTCCAAGGTTTCGACCAAGGCGAGATCTCAGGAATGTTCGCTGGACCTGTGCCCATCCCCCTGCCCGACAATCTCAAGGATCCGACCACGCTGATGAAGCTGCTGGGGAACACCTCATTCGCCATGCAGCTGGGGCAAGCCGCTGGAGAGCTGGCCAAGGAGGTCCGCGGAGGATTCGATCAGGGCATCCCGCTGCTCAAAAATCCCGCCGGAGCCCTCATACCCCAGAACATCAAGGCCTATGCCAAATCCCTAGAACTGGATCAGGACGAGGTCACCCGTTACATGGCCCTCAAGGAAGCCGCCCACGCCCGGCTCTACGCCGCCGTCCCTTGGCTGATGCCGCGCTTCGAGGCCCTGATCGGCAAGTACGCCCGGGGGGTCTCCATCGACCTGGACGCGGTGGAGGATCAGCTGCGCGAAGCCGAACAAATCAACCCCGAATCCATCGCCGGCGCCATCAACCTCAGCAATGTCGGCATTGAGGACACCCCTGAGCAGAAGGAGGCCCTGCACAGCCTAGGCGACCTGCTGGCCCTGGTGGACGGCTGGGTGGATTGCGTGGTCTGGAACGCCGGCATGGCCCACCTGCCCCACCTGGAGCAGCTGAGGGAGATGACCCGACGCGAGCGCGCCGTGGGAGGACCGGCCGAACAGACCTTCGAGTCCCTGCTGGGCCTGCATCTTCACCCCAAGCGGTTGCGCGAGGCCGCCGACCTTTGGGAGCGCATCACCGCCGAGGAGGGAGTTCAGGGCCGTGACGGCCACTGGTCCCATCCTGACCTGCTGCCCTCCCTGCCCGTCAAAGCGGAAGCCGATCAGGGTGGGGCATCGACCTCTGCGGAGGGGCAATCCGAGCAGAAGGCCGACGCTCCCGCCACCTCGGTGGACTGGGATGCCGAGCTGGACAAACTGCTGAACGCCGAGGAAAATGACCAGGAACATTCGGACCAGGAAGCTCCGGGCAACCAGAGGAGCACCGGCAACGATTCCAAGGACACTGATGACGGTCATCCGGATCAGCACAACTCAGACAGCGGCGATTCGGACGGCGACCAGGCCTGAATCGCACTCCCTTTCCCCGCCTTCCAAGGGTGGAGACAATGGCACTCAGCGGTGGATGAACCGGCTGGGGGCGCGCCGGACGAAGGCGCTGCCGTCCTTGTGCTCCGCATAGGAAAGGTGCAGGGTGTCCTCGGCCCGGGTCACCCCGACGTACATGAGGCGGCGCTCCTCTTCCAGAGCGTCCCCCTCGGGTGGTGAACCAAAGGGGATCAGCCCCTCGGCGCAGCCAACAATGAAGACATGGGTGAACTCCAATCCCTTGGCAGCGTGAATGGTGGAGACCGTGACCCTCCCCTGACCCATGCCGCCCTCCAGCTGTTCCAGCACTTCCTGCCTGCTCATATCGACCGACTGGTTCTGCCAGCCCGACTCTGTACGCACCCGGTAGCCGATTCCGCGTTCGTGCAGGGCACGGCAGATCAGGGTCTGCTGGGCGTTGATCCGCGTCAGGATTGCAAACTGGCCGGGCCGGGCCCCCTTCCGGATCATGGAGGATATACGGGAGGCCACGGCCCCAGCCTCATCACCATCGTCCTCGTAACGGGTCATCGCGACCCTGCTGCCCTCCTCACGGGCCGAGGTCAGCTTCAGGTAGTCGTCACGCACCGGCGAGCGAGCCAGAATGCCATTGGCGTAGTGAACCACCCTTCCCGTGGACCGGTAGTCGGTGGACAGGTCCAGATCGGCCTTGATGCCCGGGAATTCCTGGGGGAAGTTCAGCAGATAGTAGGAGGTGGCTCCAGCGAAGGAGTAGATGGTCTGGGCCGGGTCCCCCACCACGCACAGGTTCTGCCTGCCGTTGAGCCAAAGCTTGAGCAGGCGGTGCTGCAGGGGCGAGACATCCTGGTACTCGTCCACAGTCAGCCAGCCGATGCGGTCTCTAATGTCAGCAGCAGCCTGGCCGCCCTCTTCCAAAATGTGGCAGACCAGCAGAAGAATATCGTTGAAGTCCATCTGATTATGGGCGGCCTTGGAACTCTCGAAGACCGTGTACAGGTCGGCCATCCGATCAGCCTCCAGACCGGCCGGCGGCAGACGGTGGCTGGCCGCACAGACCCGAACGTAATCCTGGGGGGCGATCAGCCCCACCTTGGCCCAGTTGATCTCCGCAGTCAGGTCCCTGACCTGGCCCGGGTCGGCCTCCTGCCCGCAGACCCGCTGGTAGGCGGAGGACACCAGGGGACCCACATCCTCAATCAGGTCGGGAGGGTAGGTCTCGCTGACCTGGGGCCAGACCCGCCTGAGCTGGTGCAGGGCCGCCGAGTGAAAGGTCGCCGCCTGCAGAGAGGCCGACACGCCAAGCTTGGTGAGACGATCACGCATCTCTGCTGCGGCACGGACCGAAAAGGTCACTGCCAAGGTTCTGGAGGGCTCCCAGCTTCCACTGGCGCAGGCATAGGCCATCCGCCGGGTGATGGTTCTGGTCTTGCCAGCCCCGGCGCCCGCGACGATTCGCACAGGCCCGTCGAGCACGGTGGCTGCCTGCCGCTGGGCGGGGTCCAGACCCTCCAGCAATCGTTCCTCATCCTCTTGCACACCCCCATTGTGTCAAAGGCCGGTACCGGAACCGGCGGCGGCGTGCCCATGTGGTCAAGTGGACAACCATATCCACAACGGTCCTTGTATTATCCTTGAGAATGTGAGTGAACGAACGAAGCTGACCCTGGCCGCCCTGGCGTCGGCCGCCATGCCCGAGGTGCCCATGACCGGCGCGCGGGACTGCGACCAGCTCAGCAGCCTGGACCGTGCGCAGGGCGTGGACTGCGCCGTGGTCCAGGACGCGACCGGCAACGTCTACGACGTCTGGGCCACCAGCTCGGAGGCCGGCAAGCGTCGGTTGGCAGCTCGGGTCAAGGCAGCTCAGGCTCTGGCCGATGCCAAGGAGATGGCGGCCATGGGCTTCAGGGTCGAGCACATCCTGGCCTACCAGCCCGGCGAGAAGGCGGACAGTCCGACCGGCACCACCGCTGTTGCCGTCATGACCCACTGCCCAGGCCGAATCCGTCCCCTCCACCTGCTGACCCTGAACGAATGCACCGCCGCTGGCACCGCCATCGGCGCCATCCACCGGGTGCGCCCTGATTTTCTGAAAACCCACGGCTATCCGGCCTTCTCCACTGCCCAGATCGCGGCCCAGCTGCGGGGATGGATCAAGCGGCTGCGCATGGATGGCCACGTGCCCAAGGAAATCACTGATTCCTGGGCCTCCATCGTGGCAACCGACGGGCTCTGGTCCTTTGAAACCTGCACCGTGCACGGAGGCTTCTCCGACGGCGATTTGCTCTACGCGGGCTCCGGACTCAGCGGGGTCTACGGCTGGCAGGACATGCAGGTCAACGATCCTGCCCGTGACCTGGCCTGGATCTTCGCCAAGCTGGACGGGTCCCGCCGCAACGCCGTCATCGCGGCCTACGGCAGGATGATGGGGGCCCGGCTGGACGACCTGATCATGCTCAGGGCCAACCTCTGGCTACAAATGGAACAGGTGGGCGACTTCATCACCGCCCTGGATCATGCGGATAACGAACGGATCATCCAATTCAAGGCCCAGGTGGAGCGCCTGGCCCAGCAGCTGGGCGACCACGAGCAGGATCAACGCACCCGTCGGCAGCAGCAGACGCCGAGTCCGTCACCCACTGACGCACCCTCCACCATCACCGTGGGCACCCTGCTGGGCGACGACAATGCCGAGAATCCGGCCTCAGCGCAGGGCCCCGCCGCGGCAGATGCAACTGCCCCGTCCAAGGAACCCTCCTTTGAACCCTCGGATGAAAGCTCGGCCACCATCGCCATCAGCAGGGCAGAAATGGCTGACCTGGCTCAGACCCAGACCGCCATGAACCATTCCGATGCCAGGAACAAGCCCATCAGACAGGCCCAGAGCACAAACCTTGGCAGCGACAATCAACCCAAGCCACCAGCTGTTGCTCCTGTTGCCCAAGAAGAGGAATCAGGCCTGAGCGATCATTTCCGCGGCATTGGCAGTCCAGCCACCGGCGACGAGGATACGGATGGCGAGGCGAATCCAAAGGCTGCAACGAGCGACCCGGCCGCAGACAACCAGTCCTCGAACCCCGCTGGGGCAGGAGAGGCCGCTTCCCAGCCGCATGATGCCTCGTCAGCTCAAGCCCTCGCCAGCGATCAGGCTGAGACCGTCGTCATCCCCAGAAAGCCCCTGCCCGAGCAGACCCCCACGCTCACTGCAGACGGACAGGCATCGGCATCACCGCCGGAAAGCGGCTCTTCCACGGAGGAGCATCAGGGAGACGCTTAGAGCGTAATCACCCGGGCCAGCGAATAATGAGACCGGAAGAACCGTGGGCCGGCAGGTCTGGGCGACGGAAAACAACCTTGGAGGTAGCAATGGATATCGAATTCGGCATCAAAAATGTGGCCCGGACGGTCAACTTCAGCACCAATGCCAAGGCGGACGAGGTGGCTGCCCACATCGCCCAGGCCCTGAACGAGGGCGGACCCATCGATCTGGTGGACGACAAGGGCCGACACATCATTGTTCCCAAGGAGTCCCTGGGCTACGCAGTGGTCGGCTCGGACACCACCCATCCGGTCGGCTTCGGTGTCCTGGGAGGCTCCTCCGACTGAGACTGTGATCGCCTGACGGGGGCGGCCGGGTCCTTGTGGTCCGACCGCCCCCGATTCGTATCCGCTAAACCTTCCAGGCCACTGGACGGCTCCCCCGGGCCCTGTCCACGATTCGGGCCACCACCTCGTCACTGGTGCTGTTCTCCCCCATGCGATTGGGCTTGCCTTTGCCGTGCCAGTCCGATCCTCCGGTCACCAGCAGCCCCCAGCGCTGGGCCAGGGCCAGCAGCCGTCGGCGCTGCTCGGGCGGATTGTCCCGATGCCAGACCTCCAGGCCTCCCAGTCCCTCCCTGGCCAGAGCGGCGATCTGCTGGTCGGAGAGCAGAACGGGATTGCGACTGACCGCACCAGGGTGGGCGACGACCAGGACGCCGCCTGCGTGGTTGACGGCCGCCAGCACCTGGTGGGTGGTCGGCGAGGGAGTAGGCAGGTAGTAGGCGCTCCTGGAGGAGCAGACCCCGGCGAAGGCCTGGCTCCGGTCGGCATAGACACCAGCCTTGACCAATGCATCGGCGATATGCGGGCGGCCCACCGTGGTCTTCGACCCCTCCTTGACCTGATCCAGCACATCCTGCCAGGTGATCGGGTAATCCCGGGAGATCCGCTCGACCATGGTCCTGGTTCTGGTCAGCCTGGCCTCTCTGGTCTTGGCGAAGAGCCCGGCGATGACTGGATCCTTGGGTTCGTAGAGGTAGGCCAGCATGTGAACCGAGACATAGCCATCCTGGGCGGTGATTTCGGTGCCTGGCAGCAGGGGCATTCCCAGGTCCTGGGCCACCTGACGGGCCTCATCCCAGCCCGCATTGGTGTCATGGTCGGTGATGGCCAGACCCTCCAGTCCCAGCTGCTGCGCCTGCTCGACCATTCCCCGGGGCGTCACGGTTCCGTCGGAGAACACGGTGTGGCAGTGCAGGTCCCAGCCGGAGACCGTGACAGTATCCTCATGCGTCATGCCTCCATCCTAAACTCGTGAACGCGTTCCCGTCTCAGAGAACCCTCCCGACCATTGAGGTGATGGACCCCATGAGCGAACCGACCTCGTCAGCCCCTTCCAGCTATCTGATTGCCGCCCTGACCTCGTTTGCAGCGCTCTACGCCAGCCTGGTCCTGTCAGCGGAAACCCTTCAGCTGGCGCGTCACCCCCAGGGCCAGCTCAGCTGTGACATCAACTCGGTGGTCTCCTGCTCAGCCGTGGCCCAGTCCCCCCAGGCCGAACTGATCCGCCTGGGCACACTGCCGATCCCCAATGCCTTTCTGGGGCTGGTCGCTGAGGCTGTCTTCCTGACGCTGGCCGTAGTGGGTCTGTGCCGGATCAAGATGCCTGCGCTGCTGGCGGCAGGGACCTGGCTGGCCTCGCTTGCCGCCCTGGCCTATGCGCTCTGGCTGTTCGCCCAGTCGCTCTTCGTCATCCACGCCCTCTGCCCCTGGTGCCTGGTCATGACCTTCGCCACCAGCCTGCAGTTCATGGCCTTCAGCCACGCCACGGTCATCCAGCAGGGTCTGCCGCGCAAGAGGTCGGGATGGCTGCTGACCTACTATCAGCGGCACTTCGATCTGATGGTCGACCTGGTCTGGCTGGTCGCCCTGGCCACTATCGTCCTGGCTGTGGAAGGATCCGCCCTCTTCGGCTGATCAGCAGTCTGGCACATGCTCCAGGGTCAGACGGGCGACCATCCTGGCCGGTCCAGTCAGCCACACATCCTGCGGATCCACATCCACCTGCAGACGGCCCCCGCCCACCTGGATGGTCCAATGGTCAACCCCGGTCAGGGCTCGCAACAGCACGCCGCTGGCGCACAGACCGGTCCCGCAGGACAGGGTCTCGCCCACGCCACGCTCATAGACCCTCATGGTGGCCCGCCCGCTACCGTTGTCGGCATCCAGGGCATCCAGACGCAGGAATTCCACATTCTGACCTTCGGCCAGCCCGGGCCTGACCCGCGGCGGGGCCGACAGGTCCAGATCGCCCGGATCGAGCAGATCGGTCCTAGCCAGCAGATCGGTCACGGTCCCGGGCAGCTCGCTGGACTCCAATTCGGCAGCGACTGCAGTGAGAACGACTGCATGAGGATTGCCCATATCCACCATGGTGCCAGGAGCCGAGCCTCCCAGGGCGCCGCCGTCGACCAGCTGCTGCCCCACCGGGCCCATCCGCCAGGCCCCGACCTTGACCTTGAACACATGCTCGCCGTCGCACTTCATCGGACTGCGCGAGACGATCCGCTTGACCCCGGCCCGGGTCCCCAGCAGGAAGGAGGAACCTTCCATAGTCGGCGTCAGCCCCTGCTTCTGGGCGAAGAGGGTGACAGCCCGGGTCCCGTTGCCGCACATCTGAGCCAGCGATCCGTCCGCATTGCGGTAGTCCATGAACCACTGACAGCCGAAACGGTCGCAGGCATCCACCTGCTCCTGGTTCAGGTCGCTGACATCAGCCGGATGGGTCAGCCGGATGACCCCGTCGGCCCCGACCCCGAAATGACGGTCGCACAGCCAGCGCACCTGGTCGGCCGTAGGCTCCAAATCCCCCCGGGGATCGGCGTAGACCACAAAATCGTTGCCGGTGGCTTGCATTTTGTAAACAGTCCGGGGAATACTCATGCTTGTAGCGTACGGCCCTTCGGCGACAGGCTAGGGTGGTTCTTCGGCTGCGAAAGGAGCGGATCAGATGACATCAGATGCACCGATCGGGATCTTCGACTCCGGACTCGGCGGTCTGAGCGTCACTGCAGCCATCCGCAACCTCCTCCCCCAAGAAAATCTGCTCTACTTCGGCGATTCCGCCTACGCCCCCTACGGCATCAAGAAGCCGGTCCAGATCACCCAGCGCTGCCAGGTCATCGGCGACCGGTTCATGGACCAGGGCATCAAGGCCATGGTCATCGCCTGCAACACCGCCACCAGCGTCTGCGTGGATGACATGCGCCGGCGCTACCCGGTCCCGGTCATCGGCATGGAGCCGGCACTGAAGCTGGCTTGCACACGTGGCGGAGGCCGACCCCAACGCGTACTGGTCACGGCCACCCCGCTGACCTTGAAGGAGGCCAAGTTCTCACGCCTGATGGCACGGTTCTCGGGCAGGCACACCATCCTGACCCAGCCCTGCCCAGACCTGGTGACCATTGTGGAGTCTGACAGGCTGAACGACCAGGCCCTGGTCGACGCCACCCTGCACCGCTATTTGGACCCCTTTGACCTGCAGACCCTGAATGCCCTGGTCCTGGGCTGCACCCACTTCGTCTTCTTCCGCCAGTCCATCGCCCGCATCTGCCCGCCTGGCCTGGCACTAATCGACGGCAACCCTGGAACGGCCCGCCACCTCAAGGATCTGCTGGCCCAGGCCGATGCCCTCAACCCGGGCCCGGGCCCCGGCAGCGTACAGATTGCCAACTCTGATCCCTCACCAGCCATGCTGGATCTGTCCAAGCGGCTGCTGGCCTCCTGCCGTCCCTGAACGGCTTGTCCTACGTTCACGCATAAGCTGTCATCAAGCGCGGATACTTGTCAGGAAACGAGGTGCCCATGGCACGCAAAAGAACAGCCGTCATCGACGTAGGCGGCGGCTACCGGTCCATCTTTGGCGCCGGCGTCTTCGACCGCTGCATGGAGCAGGGCATCACCTTCGATCACTGCTACGGGGTCTCGGCCGGCAGCGCCAATCTGGCCTCATTCCTGTCGGGCCAGCTCAGACGCTGCTACCGCTTCTACACCGTCTACTCCTCCCGCAAGGAGTACGCGAGCGTGAGCAACTTCCTGACCAAGCACACCTTCGTCGACCTGGACTACGTCTATGGCAAACTGTCGGCCCACGACGGGGAATGCCCGCTGGATTACCAGGCTCTGAAGGCCAATCCGGCCCTGTTCACCGTAGTGGCCTGCAAGGCCACTGACGGATCCACCGTCTACTTTGACAAGTCCGACCTGGCCCAGGACAACTATGACATCCTCAAGGCCTCATCCACCGTGCCGGTGGCCAACAAGCCCTACATGATCGATGCGGTGCCCTATCTGGACGGCGGCATCGCCGACCCGGTCCCGGTCCGCAAGGCCATGGACGAGGGCTACGAGCGCATCGTCCTGGTCCTGACCCGCCAGAGGGATATTCTGCGCGAACAGAAGAAGGATGTCCTGCCGGCCCGAGTCCTGGCCAGGACGTATCCGGCGGCCGGCGAGCGCCTGATGGAGCGCTACCGCACCTACAACGACGAGGTGGCCCTGGCCAAGCAGGCCGAGAAGAAGGGCCAAGTGCTCATCCTGGCCCCTGACAGCCTGTGCGGACTGACCACGCTGAGCAAGTCGCTCAAGGGACTCAACGCCATGTACGACAAGGGCTATCGGGCCGCCGAGGCCATAGCCGACTTCCTGAAAAGCTGAAACCCGACCCCGCAGGACCTGCCACGCGGAAATTGCTTCTTAGGACACGGCCTTACAGAGTCGGCGTCTCGAACCCGCCCTCTGCGCCTGCGCTCCTGCGGCCGTGGCGGGGATCCGCACTCCCCTGGGTGCTCTGGGCGGTCATCAGCGCTGCGGTCATCTGGTTGAAGAGCTCGTTGTAACCCCCAGGGGTCGCCGCAGGCAGAACCAGGGTCTTGGCATTGTCAGACTCGGCCAGCGAGCGCATCACATCCAGATATTGGTTGAAGAGCACCACATTGTTGACCGCATCGATATCCATGCCCACGGCCCGCAGGCTGTTGATCTGGTCCACAATGCCGTTGGCGATCTCCCGCCGGTAGTTGGCCTGGCCCTCGCCCTGCATTCTGGTCTTCTCGGCATCGGCCCTGGCCTGGGTCTCGATCTCGATCCGACGGGCTTCGGCGCGCTCCCTGGTGGCTTCCTTCTCACGCTGGGCTGCATTGATGGAGTCCATGGCCTGCTTGACCTGTGCGGAGGGGTCGATAGCCGTGACCAGGGTCTTGATGACCGAGAACCCGAAGCGCTGCATCTCCTGGCCTACGGTCTGCTGCACATCGGAGGCGATATCGTCCTTGCGGGCGAAGGCGTCGTCCAGGCTCAGGGCGGGAATGGCCGACCTGAGGGCGTCCTCCATATAGGAGCGCAGCTGGCCCGCCGGGTCGACCAGCTCGTAGTAGGCCGTCGATACGTTGGCCGCCTCCACCCGAAACTGGGTGGAGACCTCCACAGTGACGAAGACGTTGTCCTTGGTCTTGGTCTCCAGCTTGACGTTCAGCTGGTTGACCCGCAGATTGGTCTTGGCGGCTATCCGGTCCACCAGGGGGATCTTGGCGTGGATGCCCGCCAGCGCCACCCGGTGGTACTTGCCGAAGCGCTCGATGACGTCCGCCTGCTGCTGGGGCACCACGAAAATCCCCAGGAGGAAGATGATCAGCGCCAGGACCAGCACGGCGATCACAATGGCGATGCCCAGATGCATGAGTGTTCTCCTTCGAGCTTAAAACCCTTGGGGCCGGACCTGAAAACCCCACCATTCCGGCCTTTCCTCTCATCACCATACATGATGGACTCGTCTGAACAATCGGTTCGGGCGCTCAAGCCGTAATAGACTCGGCTTTACGAGCCTTCAACCCGAAAGGATGAATATGGCAAAACTACGCGGCATTGACGCCGAAATCTTCCCCCTGGTCCTGGGCGGCAACACCTTCGGATGGACCAGCGACGAATCTGTGTCTGACCAGGTCCTGGACGCCTACACGGAAGCCGGGGGCAACCTGATCGATACAGCTGACGTCTACTCGGCCTGGGCCCCAGGCCACTCCGGCGGCGAGTCCGAGATCGTCCTGGGCCGCTGGCTGGCCAAGAACGGCAACCGCAACAAGGTCCTGGTGGCTACCAAGGTCAGCCAGCACCCCCAGTACTCCGGTCTTTCAGCAAAGAACATCGAGGCCGCTGCCGACGCCTCCCTGCTCAGGCTGGGCCTGGATGTGATCGACCTCTATTATGCCCACTTCGACGACAGCTCCACCCCCCTGGAGGAGACTGCGGCAGCCTTCGACAAGCTGGTCAAGGAGGGCAAGGTTCGGGCCATCGGCCTGTCCAACTACACCCCGGACCGAATCCGCGAATGGTTCAGCATTGCACGCAAGGAGGGCCTGACCCTGCCGGTGGCCCTGGAACCCCAGTACAACCTGGTTTACCGCAAGGACTATGAGAATGGCCTCATGCAGGTCGCCAAGGACGAGGATCTGGCGGTCTTCCCATACTTCTCGCTGGCTTCGGGCTTCCTGACGGGCAAGTACCGGACCATGGACGACCTCAAGGGCAAAAAGCGCGAGGGCATGGTCAAGGACTTCTTCACCCAGGAGGGGCTGGACGTGGTCGCTGCCATGGACGGCATCGCCAAGGCCCACGGGGTCGAGCTGGCCACCGTAGCCCTGGCCTGGCTCAACCACAGGCCTGGGATCGCAGCCCCCATCGCCTCTGCACGCACCCCCGAGCAGCTGCCGGCCCTTCTGGCCGCTGCCCATCTGGAACTGAGCGACCAGGACATGCAGACCCTGGACCAGGTCAGCGACAAGGTCAAGGGCTGATCAGCAGCCGGCGCTCCATCGCGGTTGCCGGCAGCACGGCCAAGCGTGGCGCAGACGAGCACCGAGCCAGGCAGAGCTTGTAGCAAAGGGCTTCCAAAGGGCTTCCATCCGATACAGGATGGAGGCCCTTTGTATGCAACGATGATCAGGCTTTGACCAGGTCGACCTGCGGCTGGTCCAGATCGCCAGCATTGACGGTCAGACTGGTGGCCAGGGTCTCGCCTGCGATCAGGTCGCTGAACTGCTGAGCCTTGGAGGCATCCTCCTTGGGGAGGGTCAGGGTGAGCCGAATCCGGTCAGCGATGTCCAGGCCAGCGGTCTTCCGAGCATCCTGAACCTGGCGGATCAGATCCCTGGCATAGCCCTCCGCTAGGAGATCGTCGTCCAGCTGGGTGTCGAGAATGACGAAGCCGCCGGTGGGCAGGGCCGCAGAGGCCGACCGGTCGGCCTGGGAGCCATCCTCCTGCTCGATCCGGTTGTCCAGCTCGTATTCGCCGGGTTCCAGGGCCACCGCTCCGTCGGGGGTGGTGACGACCACGTGGCCGTCCTGCTCGGACCAGTCGCCCTGCTTGGAAGCCTTGATGACGAACTGGACCTGCTTGCCCAGCCGGGGTCCGGCCGCACGGGCATTGACCTTGAGATCGTGGATGATCCGCAGACCATGCCGGCCGGCCTGGTCCAGGGTGCAGAACTCCACGTCCTTGATGTTGAGCTCGGACTTGAGCACGTCCACGTAGGGGCGGGCCGCGTCGGGGTCACGAACCACCACGGTCAGCAGGGACAGGGGCTGGCGGACGCGAATCTGCTCGGCCTTGCGCAGGGCCAGAGTGGCCGAAACCACCTCGCGGACCTTCTCCATGGCGGCTACCAGGGCAGGATCGTCACGCAGGACCTGTCCCAGTTCGGTCTCCTGCCCGGTGGCCTCGTCGGCCAGGAAGGGCCAGTCGGCCAGATGGACAGACTCGCCACCGGTCAGGCCCCGCCAGATCTGCTCGGCTTCCATGGGCGCCAGGGGGGCCAGAAGGCGGGCGAAGGCCTCCAGAACCGTGTATAGGGTATCGAAAGCCTGGTGGTCCTCGCCCCAGAAGCGGTCGCGGTTGTTGCGGATGTACCAGTTGGTCAGCACATCGATGAAGTCGGTCACCGCATCGCAGGCCTCGGAGATGGCGAAGTCGTCCAGGGCCTTCTGCACTGACTGGATCAGCCGACGGGTCCGTGCCAGCAGGAAGCGGTCCATCTCCGGCAGGCTCGCCACCCGGTCCGGCGTCAGCGCCTGGGCCTGGTAGCCGGCGCCCTTGTTGGCCGCGTTGGCGTAGAGCGTGTAGAAGTAGTAGGAGCTCCAGACCGGCAGCATGACCTGACGGACCGTGTCGCGAATGCCATCGGCGGTGACGACCAGGTTGCCGCCGCGCAGGATGGACGAGCTCATCAGGAACCAGCGCATGGCGTCGGATCCGTACTTGTCGAAGACCTCGTTCACATCCGGGTAGTTGCGCAAGTGTTTGCTCATCTTCTGGCCGTCGGAGCCCAGGACGATGCCGTGGCAGATCACATTCTTGAAGGCCGGGCGGTCGAAGAGGGCCGTGGACATGATGTGCATGGTATAGAACCAGCCACGGGTCTGGCCGATGTACTCCACCACGAAATCACAGGGATCCCTGTCCTCGAAATACTGCTTGTTTTCGAAGGGGTAGTGGAACTGGGCGAAGGGCATGGAGCCCGACTCGAACCAGCAGTCCAGCACATCGGTGATCCTGTGCATGGTGGATTTGCCGGTGGGGTCGTCAGGGTTGGGCCTGGTCAGCTGGTCGATCCAGGGCCGATGCATGTTGATCTGCCCCTTGTCATCGGTCGGGTAGCGACCGAAGTCCCGCTTGAGCTCATCCAGGGATCCATAGACATCTACCCGGGGGTGCTTGGGATCGTCCGAGACCCAGACCGGAATGGGCGAGCCCCAGAACCTGTTGCGGGAGATGGACCAGTCGCGGGCGTTGGCCAGCCACTTGCCGAACTGACCGTCCTTGACGTTCCCGGGAATCCAGTTGATCTGCTGGTTGAGTTCCAGCAGACGGTCCTTGATCTTGGTCACGGAGACGAACCAGCTGGAGACCGGCTTGTAGATCAGCGGGGTGCCGCAACGCCAGCAGTGGGGGTAGGAGTGGACGTAGCTCTTCTCCTGGAAGAGGAGGGCCCGATGCTCGGCTGGGATCTGTGCCAGGGGGCCATCGCCTGCGCGCAGGTTGCGGACGATGGGCATGTTGGCCTCGAAGGCCTGCAGGCCCTGGTAGTCGGGGCACTGCTCGGTGAAGACCGCGCCTGCATCGAGCACGTCCACGCTGCGGATGCCCTTGGCGTTCAGGGTGTTCATATCGTCCTCGCCATAGGGAGCCTGGTGGACCAGGCCGGTACCCTCCACGGTGTCGACGTAATCGGCCGTGTAGATGGTATAGGCATTGGGGCCGGGGGTGCCGCCCTCGGATTCAGCCTGCTCTCCGGCGAAGTAGGGGAAGACCGGCCAGTACCGCCATCCCTCCATCTGGGACCCCTTGAGGGTGCGGACCACCCGGTAGTCCTCCCCCAGCTGCTTGGCGTAGTCGCCCAGACGGGCCGTGGCGATGTAGAAGCGCTTGCCGGCGAAGGGCCCGGAGACCGGACTGACCTCCGAGTACTCGATGTCGGCGCCGACCACGATGGCCAAGTTGGTGGGGACGGTCCAGGGGGTGGTGGTCCAGAAGACGGCATAGGCGTCCTCGTCCCTGAGCTTGACGGCCACGGAGACGGTGGTGTCCTGGCGGTCCTGGTAGACATCGGCATCCATGCGCAGCTCATGGTTGGACAGCGGGGTCTGATCCTTCCAGCAGTAGGGCAGCACCCGGTAGCCCTCGTAGGCCAGGCCCTTCTCGTAAAGGGTCTTGAAGGCCCACATGACCGACTCCATGTAGGAGACGTCCAGGGTCTTGTAGCCGTGGTCGAAGTCCACCCAGCGGGCCTGACGGTGGACGTAGTCCTTCCACTCGCTGGTGTACTTGAGCACAGAAGCGCGGCAGGCGTCATTGAACTTCTCGATGCCCATCTGCTCAATCTGATCCACGCTGTCGATGCCGAGCTCGCGCTGTGCTTCCAGCTCGGCGGGCAGGCCGTGGGTGTCCCAGCCGAAGACCCTCTTGACCTTGTGGCCCTTCATGGTCTGGTAGCGGGGAATGACATCCTTGACGTAGCCGGTCAGCAGGTGCCCATAGTGGGGCAGGCCGTTGGCGAAGGGCGGGCCGTCGAAAAAGACGAACTCATTGTCGGCATGATCGCCGGACGGACGACGATCCACTGACTTGTTGAAGGTGTCGTCATGGTCCCAGTAGTCCAGAACGGACTCCTCCATTTGGGGGAAGGAGGGATTGGGCGTCACCTTGGCCAGAGCCGGGTCCACCACCGCCTTGGGATAGACTTCGTCATCCCGTTTTGTCGCATCTGAGGTATCAGTGGTCTGATTCACCGTTCACGCTCCTCGCTGGTCGTTCATGTCGCCATGTCGAGGACGAGGGACCCCTGGGGCCCACCGCGGTACCACCTCGCTTGCCCGGCAATGACCCGCGCCGGACCGCTTGAACTGGGCTGTGCGGGCCCACCCGTCGGTTCTACTGAGGATCGCCGCAAGCGAGCCCGTTCTTCCGAGGGCTCCCCGCTGATAACGGATCAAGGCCCATTGGTGACCAGATTATACCATCCTCAGGAAACCGGACCCACCCGTTCGCATAACGAAACCGTCGTCAGGACTGGAAGCGATCGGGATGGCGCGGGTCACCCGGCAGATCATCCAGAGTGTCCTGGGCACCGAGCGCCTGTCGCCAGAAATCCAGGGAGCGGCCATAGGGGTTGGCCTGGCCGCCGCGAACCTGGAGGTCGGCCTTGGCCAGGAGCACATCCCCCTCGCTTACGCCATCCAAGAAGCCGAGGAGTCTGGCGAATCTATCAGAGTCATAGAAAATGCCGCCGATAACGTCCATAAGTCGGCTGGCCCGTTCCATGGGCAGGGAGTCCCAGTGCCTGAGCTCGATGTAGTTCTTCAGGCGGACGTCATTGAAGTGCGTGGTCAGGATGTGGGCTATCTCGGCATCGTTGAGTCGGCGGTCAGGATAGATCTCCCCGGCGTTTTCATGCCAGGCAATGAAGACCTGCTGCCCCTGTGGTCCATCCACCTCAGGGGTGTGGGAGACATCGGCCACCATGAGCGGGGTGGAGAGCATGTCCACGGCATAGTCCTCCCAGCCGAAGCCATCCTCGAACAGCCCCGGGATCAGGCCCGTGCGCTGGGTGTCGAGCCAGTCCCAGATCCGCTGGCGTCGCAGGGGCATGCGGTTGGGCTTCCCCTCAAAGATTGGAGTGTTGCGGAAGAAGTAGGCCACAATAGGCCCGATGGCCGTGCCCAGACGGATCTTGGCGATGGCATCATCCTCATCCTGGTAGTCGATGCTGATCTGGGTGGAGGCGGTGCTGCGCATCATCATGGGCCCGCACTGGCCGATGCGACCCAGGTAGGTGTTCATGACCGCATAACGTTCCTTGGGATTGACGCCCACATCCGCATAGGACCCAGCCGGACGGTACCCGTACTCGACCAGACGGAACCCCAGTCGCTCGGCGATGGGGTCGACCTCGGCACGGAAGCGACGGTAGAGTTCCTCGAATTCCCGGCTGTCACGTACCACACCCAAGGAGCACTCCACCTGGCTTCCGGGCTCCAGGGAGACCACGCAGCCTGGACGACTCAGTCCGACCAGATGACCATCTTCACGGTATTCTGCATCGCCGTCATAGCAGGGCTCCAAGGCAGACAGCAGGGCCTCGATGCCGCGCTCCCCCTCATAGGGAACCGGGGCATCGGAACCATCATTGCGCACCGGCAGATGCTCGATCTCAATGCCGAACCGCCACTGGGACCGTGGTTTGGATCCGCGTGTGAAGTAGTCAACCAGGCTGGCCACATGCCGAGGATTGGGGACCGTCAACAGGTGCGCATACCCAGCGCCTACGCTTTTCCTCATGCTGTCATGGTAAGAGCGGCCGAGGGCCATGGGCAACCAACACGCGAGGAGTTCCACAACAAGGTATCGGTCAGTCGACCGGCGGCAATTCAGAACAACCGCAACCTAAAGCAACCGCAACCCGGTCGATTTCAGGCTCAGCCCACGGTCACCGTCACGGCCTGCAGGTCTTCCCTGCGCGAGGAGGATCCCACCAGCACCTGGAACTGACCGGGCTCGACCCTGCGGTTGCAGTCGGCATCAACCAGGGTCCACTCAGACACCGGTAGATCAAAAACCACCTTCCGGGTCTGCCCTGGATCCAGCTGAATCCTTTGGAAGGCCTTGAGCTCGCGGTCGGCCCAGCTGACGGAGGTCACCAGGTCGCTGATGTAGGCCTGCACCACCTCGGTGCCTGGGCGCTGGCCGGTGTTGGTGAGGTCCACAGTCACCCTGACCCTGTCTTCAGGGCCGACGGCATCCGATCCGTCGACCTGGGGCTTTCCGTAGGCAAAGGTGGTGTAGCCCATCCCCTGGCCGAAGGCGAAGGCCGGCTCCTGGGTCAGGTCGGCATAGCGGTCACCATGCTGGCCTCGGATCTGGTTGTAGTAGACCGGGAGCTGGCCGGCATGCCTGGGGAAAGTGATGGGCAGCCTGCCTGTGGGCTCAACCTTGCCGGTGAGAATCCTGGCCAAGGCACGGCCGCCCTGCATGCCCGGGTCGGGCTGCCAGATCAGCGCCCTGGCCGACTGTGCGGACGGGGGCAGGATCAGCGGCTTGGAAGACATGAGCACGATGACCATGGGCTTGCCCGTCTGCGCCAGGGCATCCAGCAGATCGCGCTGAGGACCATAGAGCTCCAAGGTGGCAGTCGAACGGCCCTCGCCCACCAGCTGGACCACGTCGCCGACCACGGCCACCACCAGGTCGCTTTGCCTGGCCAGGTCCACTGCCCTGTCGAAGCGGTCCTGATCGATCCTGGCTGGGGCCGCCACCTTGGGTCTGGGCTGGCCATCGGGGAAGAGCGGACCCGCAGGGTCGTCGACCAGACGGAGCACATCGACGCCCTGCTCGCAGTCGAGCCGCCAGTTTGCAGGCAGCTCCTGGCGCAGACCGTCGGCCACGGTCGAGATCATCTCCCGCGGCTGATCCTTGATCCAGTCGCACTGGCCCGAGCCGCCAGCCCAGTCCCCCAGCTGGTTCTGGGCATCGTCGATCAGCGGACCCACCAGGGCGATGCTATGCGCTGAATCATCGCCAGGACGGCCATCGGCATCAACCCCGCCGAACAGGGGCAGGATGCCGTCGTTCTTCAAAAGGACCGCCGACTCCTGGGCCACCTGAAGGTTGAGCTCCTGGTGCTCCTTAGAGTTGATGATCGCCTTCTGGGCTTGGGGGTCGGGCAGACGCGGATCCTCGAAGAGCCCCATGCGGAATTTCAGGGCCAGGATGTGCCTGACCGCCCGGTCAAGGTCCTCCTCGTGCAGAAGCCCGGCATCCAGTGCATCCAAGGCCCCCTGGTAGAAGCCGGGCGTGGTCATGATAAGGTCATTGCCGGCCTTGACGGCGGCTGCAGCGGCCCTGGCGTAGTCAGGCTGCACCTTCTGCTCCCAGACCATCCGGCCCACGTTGTCCCAGTCGGTGATCAGGGTGCCCTGGTAGCCCCACTCTCCTCGAAGCACCTCGTTGAGCAGCCAGTTGTTGATGGTGACCGGGACCCCGTCGATGGACTCGTAGCCCAGCATGAAGGTGGCCACGCCCTCCTTGGCCAGGCGCTCGAAAGGCGGCAGGAACCAGGAGAGCAGCTTGCGGTGCGAGAGGTCGGCCTCGGAGGCATCGCGCCCGCCCTGGGTCTCGGAATAGCCGGCGAAGTGCTTGGCCGTGGCCAGCACAGCATCCTTGGGCAAGGTCCCGGTCATGGCTGATCCGCCCTGGTAACCGCGCACCATGGCCGAGGCCATTTCGCCGATCAGGAAGGGATCCTCGCCAAAGGTTTCGCCCACCCGGCCCCAGCGGGTGTCCCTGGCGATGCAAAGCACCGGAGAGAAGGTCCAGTGGACGCCTGTCGTGGCGACCTCCTGGGCTGTGGCCCGCCCCATCCGCTGAACCAGTTCAGGATCGAAGGATGCTGCCATGCCCAGCTGCTCGGGAAAAATGGTAGCCCCGCGGAAGAAGGAATGGCCGTGAATGCAGTCGTCCCCGATCAGCAGGGGAATGCCCAGACGGGTGCGCTGGACGGCCTTGCCGACCTTGACCATGTTCTTTGGGGAGACATGGAGCAGGGATCCGGCGTGCTGGTCCACCACCTCCTTGTCCACCCCTTGGCTGGCATCCAGCTGCATCATCTGGCCCACCTTCTCTTCCCGGGTCATCCGTTCCAGCAGATCAGCCACCCGCTCATCCACGCTCAGGTTGGGATTGCGGTAGGGCAAGTCCTGCGCCAACTTCCTTGATACCATCTGGGCACCTTCCTTTCTTATTGATAACTCGTGAACTGTCAGCTTTGCAGTCGGTCAGACTGAAGACGGTCTACCGAACAATGATTGCCAGGTCCCAGGGTCCGATGGTCATGGACTGGCCCTGATCCACATGCGCATGAGGATCAGCCTGCCCGTCTGCCACCAGCAGATGCCCACCATAGGGAGTCTCGAGCCTGACCTCCTCGGACGAATAATTGAGCAGGTAGGCGACCTGCTCCCCCAGGGCGTTGATGCCCTCACGCACGGTGACCAGGCCAGCCAGGTCCCGGGCAGGACCGCTCAAGCCAGCCGCATCCGCCGCATCCGAAAGCAGTAGTCGCATGCCCTGGGCCGACGGTAAAGTGCCGATCCACTCCGCGCTGCCGTGGCCGTAATCATGGCGGGTCACAGCCGCATACCGCCCCCAGACCGGGTGGTCATAGGAGGCCAGGACCTGAGTGCCGAGTCGCGGATTCAACAGCTCGATCAGCCCCTGGCAGGCCGGTTCAACCTGGTCTGTTCCGTGCAGATCCAAGGCCAGATCCTTGCCGGGACGGGTGAACTGGTTGTAGTTAATGCCGAACACCTCGGTCAGCAGGTGGGGAGCCTTGTCATGCCAGACCCTGAGGTTCTCGTCCGCCACAAAGGAGCGCAGCGTGGCTACCAGGTGACCTCCCAGACGGACATAATCGGCCAGGGCCTTCAGCGTAGCCTCATTGGTGCTGTACAAAGCAGGAACCACGACCATGGCATAGCGGCCCAGCTGGGACTGGTCAGCCTCCTCGCTGATGAAATCGCACTCGATGTTGAGCTCGAAGAGGGCATCGTAGACCCGTCTGACCACAACGTTGTAGGAGATCTGCCCCTGCTGACGGGGGAAACCAGTCTCCAGGGAGAACCAGTCCAAGGCGGTCAGGGAGTCGTTGCCCACCATGATGGCGACCTTGTTGCGCTTTTGAAGGTTGATCAGGCGCTCACCCACACCCTTCTGCGCTATCTGCCTGCCGAACTGGCCGGCCTCCTCATAGGTGGGGTTGGGTTCCATGTCCTGTGAAAGCAGACCCTTCCAGTAGGTCTCGAAGGAGTTGTGGATGGAATGCCAATGCCAGTACATGACCCCGTCAGCCCCCGAGGCCAGATGGCTGTATGCCTGCAGCCGCAACTGGCCCGGATAGGGCAGCCCTCCGTTCTGCCCCTGGGCGTCGGTTTCCAGAACCAGGTAGTTGGCACCGCCCTTCAGGCTGCGGGTCATGTCCCCGCCGAAGGCGATCTCCTTGCCGGTCAGATCATCCTCCGAGGGGTGGTAAATGTCCGCGCCGGCCACATCCAGACATTCGGCCGCTTCGAAATGATCGACGGCGGGCTGAAGGCCGTATGACCAGCCTGGGCTCCAGTCGAAATCGAAGTTGTGGGTGACGAACTGGTCCTCGCGGGCATATTCGCGCACGATGTCAGCCTCCCAGGCCAGGTAGCGGCTGACCTGGCTGCGGCGGAAGCGGTCGAATGCCGAACCAAGGGAGGCGTTGATTGTCCCGGTCAGATCGGGAAAGTCCTCCCAGGAGTCAATCCTGTTGGACCAGTAGTCAAGGCCAAAGGCCGCATTTAGACGGCCCAGGTCATTGCCAAAACGCCGTCGCAGATCCTTGACGAAGATCCGCTGCATGTCAGGCGATACACAGTCGTAGTACTTGGTTTCGTTGTCGACCTGGTAGCCGATCACCTGGGGGTTGTCGGCCACATGGCTCACCAGCCTCCGGATGACGCGCTCGCCATAGTACCGGTAGGAGGGGTTGACGATGTCCATGATCTGGCGAGCGCCATACCGGCTGGGACCCTTGGGGGTGTCCGCCAGAACTTCCGGATGCATGGCGACCAGCCAGGCGGGGACGGCATAGGTGGGCGTGCCCACGATGACCTGAATGTCGAAGCGGCCAGCGGCATCCAGCACCCGGTCCACATGGCTGAAGTCGAATACGCCAGGCTGGGGCTCCAGGGTGCTCCAGGTGGATTCGGCGATGCGAATGGTGTTGATGCCGGCGGACTTCATCATGGACATGTCCTTGTCCACCCGCTCATAGGGCATGTATTCGTCGTAGTAGGCGCATCCGAAGATCAGCCTGTCCGGAAGGCGCGTGCTGCCCGCATTGTCTGACATGATGAACTCCAATCTTGATTGACGGGACTCAATTCATAGAGCGATGGTGCTGAAAGATCGCGGCTCCAGCTTTGACTGGAAGCCTTGGCTTTCTTCCCTAGTCCATCCCAGATCGGTTGACGGCTCCGAGGAGACCTTATGCACCTGCCGCAGTTCCGAATCACCCAATGCCGGGGTTGTTGAGTCGCTCATGGTGCCGACATCTTTCAACTAGTCTTCTCTGACGCTTTCATCGCGGAAAAAGCCATATCTACTAATTATTAGATAATGATATACCTAACAGGTATCCAATGATTCTGTCAAGTCATCGACTCTATGCAGGGCCGCGGGTGCCACGACTTGTTTTCTCTCCCCAGACGAGCCGGAACCCTTGTGCTGTTACCAATACGCCCCCATGTACCATAAGTATCAACATGTCCAAGAGCAGTGAAAAGGAGCCGCAAGACCAGGAAATGGGGAGCCGAACAAGAAAATCACCGGAGGTGAGAAGAGCGGAAATTACGCAGGCCGCCGCCCACCTTATCAGCCAGCATGGGTACAACGGCATATCACTCAAAGACGTCGCTGACATGGTAGGGATGTCGCAACCCGGCGTCCTCCATTATGTGGGCAGCAAGGAAGGCCTGCTCTCACTCCTGGTCACAGACATCTACGATGCCTATGGGACCCCTGAGGAATTCCTGCAGACAGGCCTTCCAGGATCCGACCCCGAACATCCTCATCTCCCGGCCTATTTTGACTATTTGGTCGCCCACAACGCCAGCCAACCCGAACTCACACAGCTCTATACGGTCCTGGAAACTGAAGCTGTAGCGACTAACCATCCCCTGCATGCTTATTTCATCCGCAGGCCGGCAGAGGTCTGGAAGCACTATTCCGAATTCCCATGGTTGCTTCCCGATGGAGTGGAATGGGTAAAAGACATGCAGAGCAGGGTAAGGATGAGCCTGGAGGCCATGGACGGCATACAGATAAGACTGCTGCGTGAGCCGAAAATCGACTACATCCAGGAATGGGAGCAGTTCAAAGCGCTGATTTTTCCCCTGCCGCTCTGGGATGGATATTGCTGATCAAGCCCAGGCATTGCAGTAGCCAAAACTGCGGCTGCCAGATGCCAGCCGGCGGGACATCCAAGGAGCCAGCAACCGATCAGCCTTCCTGATCCATCCTGAAGGGCCTAGCATCATAAGGCGCCTGATACCGACGATCCCTCCAGAAGTATTCATAATCGTGATCGTCGATGGGACGGACAACCTTGCAGGGATGGCCATAGGCGACCACGTTGGAAGGAATGTCCTTGGTGACCAGGGACCCTGCCCCGATGACCGTGTTGTCGCCGATGGTCACTCCCGGCATAACGATGGCGCCTGCTCCGATCCACACATTCCTGCCTATGCTGACCGGAACCGAGAACTGGGGCGTTCCATATACGCGTATATCGGGGCGAATGGCGTGCCCCGTGGTGACGATGGTGACGTTGGGTCCGAACATGGTGTGATCGCCTATGTCAATGCGTCCGTCGTCGACCAGAACCAGGTTGAAGTTGGCGTAACATTTGCTCCCCCAGTAGGTGTTGCAGGCCCAATTGGCCCGCACTGGCCCCTCAATCCAGCTGCCTTCGCCGAATGAACCGAACATCTCTTTGCAGAGGTCCCGCTTTTTCTCCGCCTGGCTGGGACGGCAGGCGTTGAACTCGAAGACCAGATCCTGCTGGGCGTCCTGAACCTGCTTCATTTCGGGTGTATCGGCAATGTAGATCTGGTCGGTGTCCAGCAGAGCCTTGATCTCCTCGCGGCTGGTCATGGGAAGCCCCTCTTTCCTTGATATTCGTGATTCAGCAGCTCCAAGGCCGGCGGGTTAGCCCCGGAACCGGCCTCGGCCTGGCGGCTACAGGCTCTCCAGAACCTTCTCCTCGTCCTGGACGGGTGCTGCCTGCCCAGCATCCCGACCGGTCGATCCAGATGCCTGGGATTCGACGTTGGCCCTGTGGTCCTGGCTGAGCTTTTGCTGGTAGCCCGGCTTCTTGGCGGCGGCGATCATCAGCTTGATCCTGTTGAGCTGGTTGGCCTCCGAGGCGCCGGGATCATAGTCGATGGATACGATGTTGGCCTCTGGATAGGTCCTGCGGATCTTGCCGAACATGCCACGTCCTGTCACGTGGTTGGGCAGGCAGGCGAAGGGCTGCGCACAGACGATGTTGGGGGCGCCGGACTGGATCAGCTCGATGATCTCGCCAGTCAGGAGCCAACCCTCTCCGGCCTGAACGCCCAGGGAGGTGACCGATGCGGCCTTCTCCCTCAGGTCGGTGATATGAGCAGGAATGTCGAACTTCCCATGGGAGGCCTTGAAGCCGGCGATCATGGGGGCACGGTAGGCATCCGCCGCCTTGAGCACGATCTTCTTGACGCCTACTGGACCCCCTGTGCCCAGCATCTCCTCATTCCATTCAGCGTTGGAGATGCCGTTGACCATGAAGTCGCAGACACCGGGAAGCACGGCCTCGCAGCCCTGGCTCTCAATCAGGTCGACCACATGGTTGTTGGCATCGGGATGGTACTTGACCAGGATCTCCCCGACTACGCCCACTCGAGGCTTGCGGGGGATATTGCGCAGGGGCAGCTGGTCAAAGGCCCGGATCATCCGCTTCATCAGCGTGCGGTAAGGCAGATATCCATGACCGTAGACCTTCTTGGCGGTCTTGGAGTACCCGTGGTGTTCGATGGTCTCCTTGCAGATCGTGTCCCAGAGCTTGTAGAGCCTGTTGGCCGAGCCGGGCTCCTGCTCGTAGGGGCGGACCCTGAGCAGGCACTCGATCATGGCATCGCCCAGGTAGAAGGCCTTGACGGCGCGGTGCAGCAGGGCCGGGGTCACCTGAAGGCCGGGATTGGCCTTGAACCCCTGCACGCTCAACGTGATGATCGGCACGTAACCGTAGCCCGCATCAGCCAGGGCCTTGCGCAGAAGGCCATAATAGTTGGTGGCCCTGCACATGCCGCCGGTCTGGGTGACGATGACCGCGCACTTGTGCGGGTCGAACCGGCCGGACAGGAAGGCGTTGACCAGCTGCCCCACCACGATGATGGCAGGGAAACAGGCATCGTTGTTGACGTACTTGACCCCGGTGTTGATGTCTTCCGCCGTGGCATGCTTCAGGAGCTCGAAGTGGTAGTCGGCGCTGGAGAAGACCGCCTCCAGGAGGGAGAAGTGCACTGGGGACATCTGCGGCGCCACCACGGTGAATTTGTGCCCCATCTCCTTGGTGAAGCGGTGCTCGGTGGCGTACTTGGACAGGGTCGGCTTGGCGGCGGCTCCGCTGGCCTGGACGTCTTTGCCCTGCTCGGCGGGAGTGTCTGCCGACTTGCTGTCAGTTTCCTGCTCCTTCTGCCGCGAGGCCATGGTCTCCCGGATGGGCCTGATGCCCATGGGATGAAGACCGATCAGACCCTGATCGCTCTTATCGTGCAAAGCCACGAACCGTGCCAGAGCCACAATGTCGGCCTTGCGCTGGGATAGGCTGATCTTCTGCGCGTTGGTGGACCGGAATCCATCGGATTTCGGCTGCTCGGACGCATTCGCATCCGCTGCTTCGATATGTCCGGCTGGCTCTTGAGAATCTTGCGAACCTTCCGAATCGGATGAATCCCCCGCCTGAACCAGGTCAGGCAATGGGTGGGCATCCTTGACCGCAACCTTCGCAGGCGCCTGCTCCCTGGCGGGAGCTTCCTCCTGGTCTTTGCTGTCCTCCTGGGCAATATCCCGCTGATGGCGTTCGTCCATGGCGGCCTTCAGCGAGCGCAGACGGATCTTGGCTGCACCCAGGTTGGAGACCTCGTCGATCTTCAGCTGCGTATAGACATCGCCCTTGTCAGCCAGAATCTCCTGAACCTGGTCAGTGGTGATGGCATCCACGCCGCACCCGAAACTGACCAGCTGGACCAGCTGCAGGTCGGGATACTCGGAGACGAACCTGGCTGCGGAATAGAGCCTGGAATGGTAGGCCCACTGGTCGGTCACCCTCAAGGGCATCTTCTGATGGTCGTCGCCGAAGCTCGGCACGGTCTTGCGGAACTTGGCGGCCGTGGGGTTGTTGGAGGCCAGGGCCCGCTCCCCCGCCGCCGGGATGATGTAGTCGCTCAGCTTGGGCAGGTCATGCACGTCCAGCTCGCAGATGGAGTCCTCGGAGAGCACGGCCATGCCCAGGGAGCAGATGGTCTCAGGAATGCCGTGGTTGACCTCGGGATCCACATGGTAGGGGCGTCCCGACAGGACCACGCCCTTAACTCCATACTCCTGCATGTAGGCCAGGGCACGAAGCCCCTCCTGGCGGACGTCCTCCTTGAATCGGGCATCCTCCCGGTAGGCCTCCTGGACAGCCGTCCGAGCCTCCTCCTCGGTCACCTTGGCCCAGTCGAAGACCTTGACGATCCGCTCGACCATCTTCTCCCTGTTGGACAGATTGAAGTAGGGCCGCATAAAGCGGACGCCGTTCTCCTTGAGCTCGGCCATATTGGCCTCGATCACCACCGGATAGTTGGCCACAATGGGGCAGTTGTAATGGTTGTCCGTATCGGGAACCAGCTCCTGCTCATAGGTGACGCAGGGGTAGAAGATGGTCTTGATGCCCTTGTCGACCAGGGAGTGGATATGCCCGTGGACCAGCTTGGCCGGGTAGCAGATGTTCTCGGAGGCGATGGACTCCATCCCGCTCTCAAAGAGCTCGTGGTTGGACCGCCCGGAGATCATGACCCGGAAGCCCAGGGAGGTCAGCAGGGTGAACCAGAAGGGGTAGTCCTCGTACATGTTGAGCACGCGGGGAATGCCGATGTCGCCTCTGGTGGCCTTGTCCGGGGTCAGACGGCGGTAGGCGAAGGCCCGCTTGTACTTGAAGTCGTAGAGGTTGGGCCTGTCGGAGCGCTTCCTGTTTTTATCGCCGCCACGCTCGCAGCGATTCCCGGTCACGTAGCGGCCGCCGTCCTCGAATTCGGTGATGGTCAGCTTGCAGTGGTTCTGGCAGAGCTTGCAGACATCGTGTGTGGTGGTCATGGAGAGGTTGTCCAGATCGTCCCCTGCCAGAATGGAGCTGACCACATGGCCAGCCTCCACCTTCAGGTCAGGCAGGGTCGCCTTGAACCCCTGGTCGTTCTTGGAGGCAATCTTGTTGACGGCGGCCGGTGACGACTTTGGCTTGGCGGAAGTCGGAGCCCTGTTGGGGGTGGTGGGCGTGCTGCCCACGGACTTCACCCCGTCGGCCATGTGGGAGCCGGCAGCGGTCAGATCCTCGACCTCTTCATTCTGCGGGCAGTGCATGCGGGCCGTCAGTGCAGCACCATAGGCTCCCATGAGCCCGGCGATGTTGGGCCTGGTCACCTTGCGACCGGTCAGGAGCTCAAAGGCCCGCAGGACGGCATCGTTGAGGAAAGTGCCTCCCTGGACCACGACCACAGGCCCCAGGGCGTTGGCATCGCGCAGCTTGATGACCTTGTAGAGGGCGTTCCTGACCACCGAGTAGCAGAGCCCGGCGGCGATATCCTCCGGGGAGGCGCCCTCCTTCTGAGCCTGCTTGACCGAGGAGTTCATGAAGACCGTGCAGCGCGAACCCAGATCGGTCGGGGCTTCGGAAGCCAACGCCTGCTTGGTGAACTCCTGGATGCTGATGCCCATGGACTGGGCGAAGGTCTGCAGGAAGGATCCGCAGCCGGCCGAGCAGGCCTCGTTGACGCAGATGGAATCAATGACCCCGTCGTTGACGGCGATGTACTTCATGTCCTGCCCGCCAATGTCGATGACCGAGGTGACCCCGGGGCTGATCTCCTCGGCTGCCCGGTAGTGGGCCATGGTCTCGACCACGCCCTCGTCGACATGCAGGCCGGCCTTGACCAGGCCCTCACCATAGCCGGTAGCGCAGGCACGGGCGATGTAGGCCCCCTCCGGCAGGGACTTCCTGACCTCCTTGACGATGTTGGCGGCGGCAATCAGCGGGCTGTCCTTATGCACCCCGTAGGTGGACCAGACGATGGTCTTGTCGTCGTTGATCAGCACGGCCTTGATGGTGGTGCTGCCCGCATCGATGCCCAGGAAGTGCGGCCCCTTGGCTCCTGACAGGTCTCCGGTGGGGATGACCTGGGCCCCATGCCGGTCGTTGAACTCACTGCGCTCCTCCTCGTTCAGGAAGAGCGGGCGGATCGTTCTGGCCGTGGAGGGCATGTTCTCCAGGCCCTTCAGGGCGGAGAGGACGCCATCCAAGGAAGTCAGGTCAAAGTTCATGTCTTGAGTGTGGCTGGCATCCTTGGCGGTTTCGGTCGCGGGAGCCTTATGCTCACCGTCCACCAAGGTGGTGGTGCGGCCGTCCTGCATGGCATCCTGCAGAGCCATCTTGTCAAGGTTCGAGGCCTTCTCGGACCGTGCTTTGTCGACCTCCGCCTGATCCAGCCCCCAGGCCGGGCCGAAGGGGTCGTTCACATCGGTCTGTGGCGAATAGTCGGTCTTGACCTGCGCAGCGCTGTCCTGGTCGTCCTGCTCGTGGCGGCCAGCCATGATGGCAGCGCCGTAGGCCACATAGAGGTGCGCGTTCTCAGGGATGATGTAACGGCTGACCCTGTCCTGAAGGATCCGCTTGAAGGCTTCCCTGAGCTCGCTCATGAAGAAGAGGGGCCCGCCCAAAAAGATCACGTTGCCACGAATGGGACGTCCGCAGGCCAGTCCAGAAATGGTCTGTGTGGCCACGGCATTGAAGATGGATGCAGCCAGATCCTCCTTGGCGGCTCCGTCGTTGATCAGGGGCTGGAGGTCGGACTTGGCGAAGACCCCGCAGCGCGAGGCGATGGGATAAATGGTCTTGTACTTGGCGGCCATATCGTTCAGGCCTGAAGCATCGGTGTTGAGCAGGGTGGCCATCTGATCGATGAAGGCTCCGGTCCCGCCTGCGCAGGACCCGTTCATCCGCTGCTCGGGCGTGGGCTTCAAATAGGTGATCTTGGCATCCTCGCCGCCCAGCTCAATGATCACGTCCCCCTCGGGGTAGGTGGCGTTGATGGCCTCGGTCTCGGCAATGACCTCCTGGGCGAACTCGGCCTGCAGCTGGCTGGCCAGTTCCAGCCCGCCCGAACCGGTGATCACCAGGCTGATGGGATTGCCTGCCAGACCAACCCGTGACAGGGAAAGCTTGATGTCGGTGACCAGCTCGGCCACACACTGCCGCACATTGGCATGATGGCGGCGATAGTCGCTGAACAGCGCCTGATCCAGCCTGTCACCTGCGCCAAGGACCACGGCCTTGACTGTGGTGGAACCGATGTCCAAACCCACACGCAGGAGATCCCGCGGTCCTGTGCCCTTATATCGACCCGCTATGTCGACGCCATCAGACATGAAACAACCTCAATCCGTGAGACCGCCGCATGATGGGTCCAAAAAGCAGACACCACATCATATCCGGCTTACCCTATTTATGCTACCGCCAGAGCGTGAATAACTTTTGCAATATCAGGGAATCAAGACTGTCTCCTTTGACACAGCCGCCAGCAAAACCGCCACCGATGCAGGCAAGCCACAGACTGGGACAGGTGCATCAAGGCGTTGGTTGCAACCCTTGTCCTCCACGCTTTCGCCTCAATGACAGCCTGCATGCAAATGGAAGAAAAGCCGCTGTGCCCTTGGCGAAATCGGCTCAGGAGCAGTCGACAGTAGGCCTGCGAAGGACTTACAGGGAATAGGGAATTGTCCCCGTATTGAGAGACCCTGAGAGAACGTTTCCTTCACCGACCAGCCCGCATACCATCCTGTACAGGCCGTTGCCAGATAGGTTGGTCAGACTGGCGGAACCGATGGTCAGGAGGTATCAGGTGCGAGCATACATGGGTTCGAACATGCGCGGGTCGATGGGTGCGCCGGCTGGCCCAGCACCGTCAGGACTGGCTCCCAAACCATTGGATCAGCTGCCCCGCCTGGCACGTGACACCACCGAGGAGGATCCCTGGCCGGTCAGCGTGCTCAGCCAGAAGTACCACGATGCCGTGGCCCGCTGGCCCGGAGCCTGGGTGGAGGGTCAGATCGTGGAGATCAACACCCGCCGTAGCGGCTCGGCATATCTGACCCTGCGTGACAACTTCGAGGACATCTCCATCAACGTCATGGGCTTCCGGGCCTTCGCCACCCAGGCCAGGGAATTTCGTCAGGGCGACCGGGTGGTAGTGCATGGGCGGCCTGACCTGTGGATCAAACAGACCCGTCTGAGCTTTATGGCCGACCGGATCAAGCGCGTAGGCACCGGTGACCTGAAGGAGCAGATTGACCAGCTCAGGCGCAAGCTCAAGGGCGAGGGCCTCTTCGATGCGGAAAACAAGGTTCCCCTGCCCGAATTCCCCCGGCGCATCGGCCTGATCTGCGCGCCCAAGGCCAGAGCCGAGGGGGATGTGATCACCAACGCCCGCCTGCGTTGGCCCACCATCGAATTCTCCGTGGTACACGCCCACGTCCAGGGCCCCCAGTGCCCGCCTGAAGTGGTCGAAGCCATCCAGAAGCTGGATGCTGATCCGGCTGTGGATGTGATCATCGTGGCCAGGGGCGGCGGCAGCTTCGAGGATCTGCTGGGCTTTTCGGACGAGTCCGTGGTCCGCGCCACGGCAGCCTGCGTCACTCCCATCGTCTCGGCCATCGGCCACGAGGACGACTGGACCTTGATTGACCTGGCCGCAGATCTGCGTGCCTCCACCCCCACTGACGCCGCCAAGCGGGTGGTGCCCGACCTGGTCGAGCAGGAGGGGATCATCCAAGAGGCCAGGATGCGCATAAACGCGCGCATCCAAAATATGGTCGAGGGCGAGACACAGCTGATTGAGGGATACGCCAACCGCCCCAGCCTGACCAAGCCGCAGACCATGCTGGACAAGCCCCAGCGGCTGGTTGACGAGTCGCTGGTCCGCCTGGACATCGCCCTGCGACGGATCGTGGACGACGCCTCCCTGACCGTGGAGAAGCTCCAGTCCTCGCTGACCGCCCTCTCTCCCCAGTCCACGCTGGACCGCGGATACGCAGTCGTGCAGACTCTGGACGGGAAGGTGGTCGTCAGCCCACAGCAGGTTCAGGCCGATCAGGATCTGACCTTGACCGTTAAAGAGGGCAGGATCGAGACCAGGGTCGTCAGCGGGCAGTGACCGATCCCACGTGGTCAGCCACATATAATCATCAGGAATTTGATAACGCACTATATAAGAAGAGGAGCATAAATGAGCGACACCGATGAGGAGCAGGGCAAGGAACAGCCGGTACTGGCCTCGGCCCTGAGCCAGAAGGAACGCGAGACCATCGCCAAACTGCCCTATGAGCAGGCACGGGATCAGCTGATCCAGGCGGTTCAGGCGCTGGAGGCCGGCGGCCTGGACCTGGATGCCTCCATGCGTCAGTGGGAGATCGGCGAGGCTTTGGCCAAGCGTGCCCAGGAACTGCTGGGCCAGGTTCGTGCCAAGCTCGATGCCGCCCAGCAGGAGCAGGCCAGCGCCGGAGCCCAGGCTGGCACCCAGTCCAACTTGGATGCCTGAAGAGCCCCCTATTCCACCATCACCGTGGCAAGCAGAGCCGCATGATCCGAGCCATCGATGGTTATGGTCTGCAACCGATTGGCTCTGATGTCACGGTCCACCACAACATGATCGATGGCCACCAACCTGGGCAAGGGGGCCCTATTGGCCGGCCAGGTCATGCTCATGCCATGCCCAGCCTGCCGTGCCCCATCACTGAACCGCTCCCCCAGCATGTCTCGGAAAACTGCATGATCGTAGGTGGCGTTAAAGTCCCCCAAGAGCACATATCGCGTGTGCCCGTGCTTCCGTAGCTTTCCCAGGTCGGACACGCTGCGTCGCCAGGCATTCCAACTGCCCGGTTGAGGCGAGGTGGTATGGACAGAGACGAATCTGACACTGGTCTTCCCCCTGTCGAAGTCGATGCTGGCCGCCGGCATCATGGAGGAGCGAGAACCCACGTCGTCCTTTGAGGGGGACTGCATTGGCGCGGCCGTCCAAAGACCGTTGGCGTATTCCTTCGAAGATGTGGAAAGCTGCTCGTGGGGCAGATAGCGGTCGATGCCGGCCTTGTGCAGACGGTCCACAAAATCCTCGCTGACCTCCTGCAGAGCCAGCACCTCGACCCGGTTGTCGCTGACGGTCTTGACTATCTGATCAGCATCGGCCTGACCCTTGTAGACGTTCAGCGTCATGACCCGCGCCACATCATCGTACCGGTCAGGATGCTCAAGGGCCATGAGCTGATCAGCTTGCCCATTGAGCTCGGATCCTTGCTGGTAGAAAGGGTACTGCCAGTAAACATTCAGGGCCAAGGCGGCGATAAGCACCAAAGCCGTAAACCATCGCGAAGCCATCAGAGCCAGGACCAGAGCCAGTAGGCCCAAAAGGATGAACCAAGGCGTCAGAGCAGCCAGATCAGGCAGGTAGGGTATCGCTGACAGCCATGCCGGGCAGGCACGCGCCGCTAGGGCCAGCAAGCTGACCAACGCCAGCAGTCTGGCCGTCCACCCAAAGACATGCTTCACCAGGAAGGACTGTCTGAATTTCGCCATGGTCTCCTCCCAAAGAATGCACAGTCAGCTTGACCGTTGAGCAATTGTAAACCATGACCATATGGCCGACAGGGATAGGGGGCTAACTTCTGCAAGAAGCGCATGATGCTACCCGCACACCGGCGACCTGCCCAAGTCCCGCTTCGTGGTACAGTAGTTTCCGTTGCCCCGGTAGCTCAGGGGATAGAGCACTTCTCTCCTAAAGAAGGTGTCGTGCGTTCGAATCGCATCCGGGGCACCCTGAAAGTTCAGGCATAAAGAAATACCTGGCTTTGCTCCCTGCATTCATTTTCAAGCCCAATGACTTTTGTATTCTGACGCGTCGCCTCAAGTATTCCCTGCTAACCTGTATCCACTGCATCCCTACATGTACATTGGCATGGGTTGCCCGTCCTGGACGAGGTATCGGTACTGTTAGTCAGACTTATACGCGGTTCGGCTGACACAGGTGCCGGGCAGACCATTGAAATCAGAGCAGCCAATCAGGCACGGGCTGACTTACACCATGTGCCGATTGCTGTGTTCGTTTGACCGTCCCCAGCCGAAGGTAAGAGGACATTACAAGTCAGGGCCGTCCATCTGTGTTCCCTGTGTCTGCTCAGGGATGGAGAACGGCATTTCATCCCCGTTATCTCTCTGCTCGGCCAGCTGTGCCTGCTGCCTGTTCCACCTGGCCAAATGATAAATGATCGTTTGATCATTGTTGAGATAATAAGCAGCCAGCTCCCGATTGAACCAGGCCCTGTCCTTATCAATGGTAGGCACGGTCAGCGGATATTGGTCGCCGTGCGCGATCAGCAACCCATTGCCGGCGAGCAACGCGGTCCTCTTATTGCCGTCACCGAATGGCTGCATCTTGGCTAAGCCAGCGAAAAGGCGCACCGCATCCTCCAGGATGTCTTCTCCAGTTGCTCCCTCAACAGTGCCTCTTATCAGGTATGCAAGGGTGGCGGAATCAGGCACGGGCGGCTCATACTTCCCCAAAGGGGTATTGACCATGACAGGGGTGTGTTCGTCGCGCAGCTTGCCGGGTTCCATGGCGGCAGTCCTTGTCAGCTGTGCGTTGATGGACTTCACGTACTCCAGATCGATCGGCTTGCGTGCATAGTCGTAGTGCAGGGTGTACTCTGCGGCCTGTCGCAGGTCAAGCAGAAGGTTGTAGTCAGCCTTGGAATTGACGACCCGAGGGTTGCCCGTGCGCAGGAACTCCTCGGTAGCCATGAAGGTCGACTGCAACCCATCAAAGGTGCGGCCCATGGAGTACAGAAGCCGGGCAACTTGTTTGGTGCTCAGCAATCCGTACTCGCTCATGTGTCTTTCCTTCCGTTCCTGTTCTGCTTAGATTCTCTCATGCCGCCCATGTGCTGCATGAGCTGTTCTCGTCCGGCTTCCGACCGATCGATCGTCCAGGATAACGACTTTAGTGAGCAGATTATTGATGAGGCTGGTGACACTCAACATGTCATCGATCACACTCATGCTGTTCTGAAACCTGGCCTTAACAAGGTAAGCCATTTGATGCTGGTTGATATAAGATCGCGGCTACGGAGATCACATGGTACTTGACTAGATTCAGTGCCAGGACAACACCTCTATGAAGACATGAACTCCTTGGTTTTCCCTGAGAGATAATAAGCATTACAAGCAGCCAGGGCGAGGGGGCATCCTCGCCCTGTTATATTTCATAGGTTCTGGATTATTAGGATTTCCGCTCCTTTTGATCTTGCTGGTAATCTTGCATAATCGCGATATCAACCGAACAGGTAGCCACAATAGAATTAGTCATCTGAGATTCATACCTGAATCATGATTTTGCCCCGTATAGCTTTGTACTCCATAAATGAATTGGCTTGTAATACCTCGCCCATAGAGCATATAAACTAGAGTGGCACCGTATATGGAGATTCGCAACGTCCTAGGAAAACTCCCGGACGATTGTGGCGGCAAGTCGTTAGCTTAATCTGAATCAGCAATGAGATACACTTCCTCCTATCCGATTAATGTCACACAAGAATTTAGTAAAAACAACATGACCAGTCTGTCAGACCTCGCAACAATCGATAAACATCGATATTGCGGCTCCTCCTGAATTTGCTCCCGGCTGTACGACATCACTGGTCTGAAAAACCGATCTGGGTTTAAAGCCACAATCGTACACATCAACGCTGGCAGTGGATCTTCCACGGTGAAGGCGCTAGCCAACGGAATCGTGTAGTTTGCAGATATCTACTCGACCACCCCAATCAATCAAAGAAACGAAATAGTCACACTCACCGATCTCAAGTAGATGATTTTTCCCAGCACATCATTCCTCTCGTTAAAAGATAAAGGTCAGTGCGACAGTTTTCCGTATACTCAACATCGCAAAGAAAACCTCTCTACTAATAGACCTTATCTATATGAACACGAAGAGCTGCAAACAGAGACTGACGGTACAAACTATCGCACGCGAGCGGTTGGACAATAAGTATCTGTTCTCATAACGCATCTTGTGAATATGCTGATGCTTTTGAACTAGGGTACGAAGCCGAGCTCTTAACCTACAGTCTTAGTACACAGCGTAAGGATAAGCTATGTTTGTGTTGGATGCGTTGAATATTAGCTGGTAGGTAAATTAGGATGTGGTAGTTCACGATCACTACTGTGACTCACAGCTTAGCAGATCTTCGGTTTAGCGTGTAGAAGCTGTCAGATATTACAACTGCCAGTGAAGCAGCAACTGAACCAAGGTTGACGGGGACTAGGTAGCCACCCGCCGAGAACCGAAGCAAAGCTTCACTCCCGGCCGATCGCCGTTGCACGGAGGTTAGCAATCATAAAGCTATAACTACTTGCGTGGTCATTAAAATCAAGACAAGAGAGGAAATCTATGCACAATCAGAAGTCCAATGACATCGAGGACAGCACACCGGGAAAATACTCGGAGAAGAGCACGAACAAAAAATGGACATGGCGGGAGACTCTGAACACGATTGCTGCCATTATTAGCGCAAGCTTCGCTGCTCTTGGACCCATACAAGTCTGGCAAGCAGAAAAGTGGTCCCAGGCAGAAGCTGTGTCAGCCTGGGATAAGGACACGTTCGCTCACCGGATACCGTATGAGCCTACCGACGTGGTAATCAATAATGGGAGTCAAAGCCCCATTTATGATGTGATCATCTCTTTTGGCGTCGCGGCCGGGGCTGGACCATCATATTTGACTGGTACCCGCGCAACAATGATTGGGACAGTACCCCCTGGCCGATGGATAGGCAAGGCCCCCGCACCTGATCGGGGGATGTCCGTACAGCCGAACGCTGCAATCGCTTTCCGTGATGCTAAAAATCGATCCTGGTGCAGGGATGCTGCAGGCAGGCTGAAAGAGATAACAGATCCATACAGCCATATGGGAATCACGCCGCCCGAGACATTCCAAGGAGTCAAGAAGGATGATTCCGACCAATAGCCGCACAACATTCCATATCAGACACATACACGGCACTGGAAAGGAAAAGGACGACAACATCGCTGGATTCATGAAAGGATCCTGGGACATCTCTCTACCTATGCGACATCAAGCTTTGCAAAAGATACTACGTGCAACATGAGGAGCAGAACAAGATTCAGACCGGCATTGATTCGAAGGATGTGACCAGAGCTCAACATGTGGCAGACGAGGTTTTCAAGCAGCTCGTAACAGGTAGGGAAATCAGATTAATCCACGTGGACTCATCTCGCGAAACCAGCTCAAATGCCTGTTCAGTTATACACACACAGAGCGATACAACAATTACCAACTAGTTTTAATGACGGCTCGAATGGTCGGCAGCGTGAAAGATTGATAACGCACAATGATGAGCCGAACGCCATAAGATCTAAGCCTTGTTCTATGTCGGCATACACCACTGGCGACAAGGAAAAGAACAAATCAACAGACCCTCTCCCTAACCTTTCTCAGATATGGCAATCAACCCGCTCACATGAAATCCGAAACTGTAGCACCTGATCCGGTAGAAATGACCGTACACAGTTCCACTTGACTAACTAATCTGGAGAAAAACGACTCTAAGGGCTTGGTCTGCCCTCATAATGCGCAACAGCATAAATGCTTGATTTAATCCAGTCGCCGGGATTCGGGATAGGAGTCCAAAAGGTACGTCTTGGTTTGGAGTAGGAAGGATCTACTAAAGCTACGATGAATCTAGCTATATAAATCACGACTAATCGTCAAATCAGGAATAATCCAACCATATCCAAGGCACACTATTTTAGCCAATCAGTAAGGTATTCAGACCATGCCAAAACATGCAATTGACAGCCAGTAGATGACATATGTTCACAGGATCAAGCAGCTGTCGTGATCAAAATCGACTCAATTGAAACAATTGTAGAGGACCTCTAACATTCATTAGTCAATCTGCCACGCGGTACCTAAAGTATGGGATCATTCCAAATTGGAATCTTTTCCAGCTCGATCACTGTCGATAAACATCATCTGAGAGGAACACCATGCCTGATGAAATGCACTCGGATGAGGATGTGAAGGATTAATCTCCGCAACTGGAATGACAGGGCAGTGGTGCACGCCAACGGTGTTTATGGAAATCTTGACGCTTTTGCAAAGGACCCATCGGCTCTGTCACCAGTGACCATGCGAGATCTGGAGGTTATAAAGCCCCATCTGCTCGAGCACAGCATCAAATTAAAGGGTTATTTTTTGCATCTGCAATGCCATAATAGGCACTGATACCTTGTCTTGGTGGCGCTTGGGTGCACAAGACGTATTTGGTCTGGATTCCTCTCCTACTTCGCTGGATTACGCCAGGAAACTATCTGAACAAGCAGGAGCATCCATAACCTATGTTCAAGGCGATGCGTGTTACGCTGCAAATACCATGCCCGAGCAGAAAGGCTCGTTCGATATAACCGAAACCAGCAACGGAACCATCACCTGGCTTCCCAATCTGGAGGACTGGGCTCGTTCAATCCCCTCTGTGCTGGCAGACGGTGGAATATTTATGATCCGCGACAACCATCCCTGCTTTTCGCCTTGAACAATGAGGGCATGTCAATGGTTCAAGATTATTTTGGCGGAGCAGAAACGACCTATAAGACAGATCAAACCTACACGTCAGCAACCGGCTCGCTCGAAGATGGGACAAAACCTCAGATTACGCACACCACCAATCACAATTGGGCTCATGACTTCCAGGAAATAAGCAGCGCCCTGTTGGAGGCCGGACTGGCTATAGAGGCCCTCGGCGAGCATAATGTGGACGACTGACACTCACCGCCAATGCTTAAATACAGTCCTGATCTCAAGGGATGGATCATGCCGCACAGTCGACCTCAGATCCCCCTGACCTTCTCGATGGCAGCCAGAAAGGAAGCCTGACCGAGCAAGTACGAACACGGTCAGGCTTAGCCTGGCAGCTCGTCCATCGGATTGGCTGCTGCCCCTATTCCTGAGGATAGGGGCAGCAGCATTTCACATCGTACTGGGATGAAGCGCTATCCCTTACCTTCCATCCTGTGTCGACGGATATACGGAATCAGCCCGAAACAAACCAGCGCCGACAGCATGCTTAGAGCTGCCATCACTAGGAAGAATTCCGTGTTCGACCCCGTCTCTGAAAGCCTCGAACCCTCAGCATGCTTGTGAGTTCCAGTCTTGTGCTTTACACCGGCACCCTTACCGGGCTTGATGCCGGAGCTGTCAGCCGGATCACGAGGCTTGTTGGAAGAGCTGCCTCCAACGGGGCTGACCGTGACTATCCGCTTTTCAGATGCCTGTTTGCCCCTTGAATTAGCGACCGTGTAGTCGATCGCATATTGCCCTGTCTTGGCACTATTCACGGATCCCTGTACTTGAATCGCCCCGGTAAGATCACCTTCCAAGGAATCCACTGCAGTGACCCCGGCCTTGGGATCAAAGTTGGAACCCTGATCGATTTTCACATTGGACGCTCCCGAGATCACGGGCCGCTGCTGCACAGGCACTGGTCCTAGGGGCAGCGAACCCTTTATGGAAATCCAATTGAGTATCGGCCCAGTGCCCGTAGAGGAATCCAAGGTGAAAGTGACTACCTTGTTCCAGCCCTGTGGAATCTTGATCTTTCCGGAGGCAATCGTTCGTCCGCCATCAACGGTCGCGGTCGTCAGTCGATTCTCTGCACGGGATGCCGGAAGACCGTCATAGGAATAGCTGATCACAGTCGGTCTGCTCTGGCTCCACCAATCGTGGAAACCGAAGGAGACCTGATTCTCGCCAGGTGCCAGCAGAACCTTGTATGACAGATTCCCCTTCTTGCCATCAGCCCCGGCAAATACGCCTGACTCATAGGGGTCGGCATTGCCATCAGCCTTCGTTCCATAATTGCCAGAGGTATTGCCCCACAGATCATCAAAGCCCTGGTCTGCGGATCCATTGGCCAATTTGCCATTGTACAAGGCTGTCAGCGCATTGTAGGTGGGCGAGGACTCCCCTCCATTGACATCAATAAAGTAGGACAGCCCATTTTCCACCTCCTGAACGCTGGCTCTGGCAGGCAGCGTCGTGCCCTCTACGGTGCCCAGCACCTCGGTAGGCGCGTAGAGGGTCAAGCTCGACGTATCAGTCAGCCAGCGCACAGCCCGCTCCTCGCTTTCTCCATTCGCCTTGCTGACACTCACCTTGTCCGGAAGCCCGGGCTGACTGCCCTGCTTGAATGTTCTGATGCCTTGAACCTGCTGGACTGAAACCACCTGGTCGTCATCCTGCGCAGAGACCCCGATCCAGCTCAGCAAAGGATCGCCGCCGCCTGTGGATCTTGTCAGGAAGGTCACGCTGTCGGCATGCTCCAGGGTGAAAATGATGGGATCTGTGGCATTCCCGGCCTGAACAGGCACGATATTCGTCTTGCCTATGGTCTTGTCATGGCAGACGACCGAGAATTCAGTTTGGCGCTTGTTGTTCCACCATTCCTGATAGCCCGCCTGAACTGTATAGGTACCTGTTGGCAAATCCGCCTGATACCGTATGTCCTTGCCGGACTTTGCCCAGTAGCCTGTCTCATAGATGCCGTTCTGGCTGGTCTCATATGCTTCGACATCGGCACCTTTGCTGCTGCTCAGACCCCACTTGCCTTGAGCGGTATACTCCTGGTCGCTGCGGTCTGCATTCATCAGTTGCGGAGCCTTGGTTTTGAGCTTGCGGTAGTAGCTCGACTCATTCGAAGGGTCCGAGCCCGCGTCAATGAACAGACGGGAGTTTTCCGGATAGATGGAAGCCGTGAAGCTGATAGGCGCATTCTGGTAATCAGGCAGCTTCCCCTTGAACGTCACCTGCCCGTATGGGCGGTCCGCGCCGAAGTAGGGCTCCCAGTTGACCGTGGCCTGCCGGATGGCTGTCTGACCGCCCACTCTGATGCCTAGGCTCTTGGGCAGCGCAGCAACAATTCGACTGACCGAACTGCTTTCAGTCGGCAGATTGGCATTGACCACATCGATGGCCTGATACTTGTCCATACCAGACAGTTTCCAGTCCGCAGCCGGCAACACCTGGACATGCCCATTCACCAATTGCATCGGTGTCATCACATACCTGGACTGGCTGATGTCATTCCCGGTGTCGGGATTGAACCAGCGGTCGCCCCAATAAAGGAAAACGCCGTGCGCGGGGTCATAGGGGATGACCGAGCTGGATTGGGTTGAGAAGGAATTGGCCGGGTTCTGGTTCCACCCCTCCCCTTTGACGAAGGGCGTCCCCACCTCCGAATAAGGTCCTAGAAAATCGTCACCCTGGCTGATTGCGTACTTGTTTTCATTGGGTGCCCAGCCGGTAGTGCCTGAATAGATGATGTAATATCTGCCGTTCCACTTGAAGGGAGCCGGCGACTCCTTGCTATTGCTGGCCACGATGTTGTAGGTGTCGCCTGCGGAGACATCGATGCCCTTTTGCTGTCGAGCGTTCGGCTCAACCAGCTTGGTGTAGGTCTTGTCCAGAAGCGAGATGGTCAGATCGCGGTTTTCGTTGCTGGAATACACCAGATAGGCATCATCAACACCGTCATGATTCTGATCTTTGCCGGAGTCCACGTACAGGTTCATGTCACGCGCCATGCCAGGGTTACCGGCATTGGCACCGGGACTCATACGGAAGGATCCCAGGTACTTGTATGGCCCAGCAGGATCGGAACTCTCAGAAATGGCGACTCCGGCCTTTGCCTTGGAATACGTTGCAGTGGCCTCGTTGCCATATCGTGGCCCATCCGCATGGAACCAGATCACCCAGCGTTTGGTGGTCGGGTTATAGACCATCTTGGGACGCTCGAAGACACAGCTGGACTTCTTCGGATCCGATCCGTCGCCCTTTAGAGCCTTCAAATCCCAAAGCAGATAGTCCAAGGCTTGCTGAGGGCCGGAGATATTGGCATTGGATGCATCCGTGGAGAATGCCTTGAAATCCTGGCCGTAGATATTCGTGTAATCCGGATCGGATTCAAGGTTGGCCACATTGTAATAACGCTGGTAGACGTGGTCAGAGCCCGCCAATTTACCAGCCAGATCCTTGTCGCCCTGGTAGGTCTGAAAGCCCAGCCCCTTATCTACCCAGTTGCACAGATCGTCGGAGTAGTATATCCGCACGCCATGCGCTACCAGACCATCAGTTTTGTCCTCGCCGCACATGACGTAGACATATCCGTCTCCATCCGCATCCAAGCCCCGATCGGCAGCGGGAAGAAGAGCAGCACTGACCCGTTGAATTCCGGCACCATGCGCTTGCAGCAGATCACCCTTGTTGTCAAAAATTCTGTCGCCATTAGTGCCTGTCACTGCAGTGTAATGGTAGATGAAGCGCACGGCGGCAAAGACCTGCTTCAAGTCCTTGCCCGCCTGATCCTTCTCGCCTTCATCGGCAGAGCCTGATGCTAGGACTCCCTCGGCCACAGACCGAGCATGCTTCAACCTATCCACGTCGTCCTTGTTAGGCTCTGCATGATCATAGGGCGCTGTGCTCTGATCATCGGATCGATGACCTGAAGCCAGTGGCTGCAGATCCTCAACCCTCGTGGAATCCAATATCGTCCAGAGATCATCATCCTGAGCGGTTTTCAGCCAGCTGAATCCGGCGGAACCGGATTGCTCTGTCTTCTCCTGTACGGCCATAGCCGCAGATCCGGGCGACATAAGCGCCAAGGCGACAACTGCCGCGGCGATTCCCAATATATTTCTTCGATTAAGCTTCATCGCTTTCCTCTTCTCCGCATCATCCCAGATGACGGCGAGCCGCCGCTAATGCTGATCCTGCGCATAGCAGGCAGACTACGATAGCTAGAATCGTTGGCATCACATTTGCGCCGGTCTGACTCAAGGCGCTGCTGCCATCTGAGCCGCCCTCTTGCTTGGCATTAGCGAGGGCTCCTGGACCACGACCCGAGCCGGGCTGTGAATCAGCGTTGCCGACATTGCCATCAACCACATCCACTTGGAAGGTCGCACTGACACCGCGGTAGGTCACAGTCACATTTTTCCTGCCTGGCTGTGCTGAATCAAAACCGCTCACCAGCAATTCAGGGTCGTTGATGCTGATATCCACCTTGACAGGTTCCTCATTCGGCACTGAATACACAGCTTTGACAACCATGCCGGATAGGTCGAGTCGCTCATTGAGCAGATATCGGGTTTTGCTGGGTGGAGTGACCAACAATTTCTGAAGAACGGAAGAAACGTAGTTGACGGTGTACTCGGAGCTCCCGCTGCCGTCAGCCGCTTTTACCGTGATCACATCCTTGCCGCCTAGAACGTTCCCGTCACGTTTGACGGACTCCTCGGCATTGACATGCCTGACCTTCACCGTAGCGGCAGTATCGCGGGCAAAGGCTTGTAGCTTCGGATTGCTTTCCGTGCCGACAGGGAGCTGCACCGTGTAGTCAGTCTTGTCAGGAAGGAATCCGTCTATGGTCTTGCCATCCAACCGCAAATCGCCCAAGGCCTTATCAGCGGAGGGCATAGGTTCAGCCTTGACTTGCGCCTGAGTTCCCAGAACCTCGATTTCCGCGACGTTGATATAGACGCCTGTATCCTGCAGGGTGTTCGTCAGACGCAGTGCCTTGGCAACTATGGGTGTAGACATGCGGAAGTCAGCCACAGGAGTGTCCTCATCCGTAGATGTATCCGCGCCGGAACCTGGCTGGACATACCAGCCGCTCTTCACGCCGGCCCTCTGCCAGACACCCTTGTCGTTTTGATACTCCAAAGTCTGGGACTTAGGCCAGGAAGCACGGCCGTCTCTGAAGAAGGTAGTCTTGACCTCGCTGATGGATTGAAGGTTGTCGAAGGTGAAGGTAGCAACCGGAATCCCCGCCTGGTTCCAAGTGGACCAGCCCTTGTGACCGCTGTCGCCGTCTATGGCCTTTGCAGCCGTCGAACCTTCCTGCACATTCACCTTGAAGTGAGAGCTGGAGGACGGAGCGATATTGTGCACCGGATCAGCCTTGGGAAGGGCCCAAGCCTGTATTTCGGAGGCGTTCATGAAGTCCCCCTGCACCGTATTGACAATTCGAGCCTGCCTGGCCTTGACCTGGGCATTGCCCTTGAATGTCACAGTCTGTCCCGGCTTTGGACTCGCAGCTGCTCCCAAGGGAAGCCAGGTGCGACCGTCCAAGCTGTATTCAGCCAGCGCACTGATTGGAGCGTGGTCGCCATAGGTGATGACCAGTGAGCCTAAGTCCCGCTCCTGGCCGAAATCTAGAGTGGCGGTGGGCTTGTGTGAGTAATCGCCTGCGGAGTTCCATGTCACCCAGGCCTCGGCGGAGGTGTCCCCGTCTGTCAGCTTTTTCCACTGTTCAGCCTTGCCGTATTCGGTTTGCTGATCAGTGACTGTCAGGTTGCTGCTGGTGTCAGCAATGTTCTGCTCTTTCGCCTGCATCAGATAGACCGAGGCTGTCACTGGCAGCCCGCCGTCTCCGACCGACCCCAAGCGTCCTTTGACTGTGAGTCTGTCGCCTGCATGCGCATCGGCAAGCTGCCCATCCAGCTGGGAGAAGTCCCACTTCACAGCTGTGCGGTCTGCATCCATAGCCTCCGAGGCACCAACGTGCGCATGAACCGGGGCTGCTTTGATTGCATCCTCCGCCTGCTGAAGGCTTGCACCAACCATGAGGGTGACGGATACCGGATCAGTTACTGTAAAGTCACCGATGTAAACCTCAGCCTTGCATGCGATGGAATTGCCAAACACATCGACGGCCTGCCCAGTCACCTGGTACCGACCTTCTTTGCTGACGTCGATCATACTGGTATCCCATTGAACAGGGACCGGAGACCCGAGTCCCCAAGGATAGTAGGGAGTGACCGTCGTCGGCATAGTCAAATGTCCGCCTTTTCGGGCCTGAACATAGACCTGCTGCACGCCCGAAGGCTTGGTAGACCTCAGAGTCCAAGCCTGGTTTTCACCACCATTGGAAGAGTAAAGACCGACCGGCGAACCAGCGGCAGTGGCCTGTCCACTCACTTCAAGTGCGTTCTTACTGGCTGCATTGACCATACTCCATGTGGTTCCATCCTCGGTATTAAATATCCAAGACTGCCGCGGATCTGGATTTGTCGTGTCGATAGAGCCGACGACCATTCTGCCTTGATCGTTCAATACCTTTTTCCCGGTGGGATCGGTGATCATGAACAGCTTGAGTTCAGGACGTTCTCGCGAGGCTTTGACCTGATGGTAGACGAAGATCTGTGCTGGGCCACTCCGTGAATCCGCCGCCGAATTCTCAATGGTCAGGCTGCCATCACTCCCGGTTTGAAGAGCACGTCCGGATTGTTGCCCCACAAGCTGGTAGCTCTCACCATCCTGCACGCCTGCCTGATTAGACTGGCCGCTCACACCAGACAGCTGAATGGAGGCGATCGAACGGGCCGGCAATTCAACAGTGGCCGTCTTGGCGACTGTATCGATATGGACTGCTCCCGGACGCTCCTGGTTGGAGTACCCGTTCATGTAATCCATGGTGGCCTCGTAAGGATCGCTTTTGGACTCAGGCGCAGTGGTCAGGAAGAGCTTGCCACTGGCATTCTTGTCAATGTTGCCATAGTTGGATAGGTCAATGATTAAGCGCTGTTTATTGTCGCTGTCATTGCGATGGATGATGGTTTGCGTCCTACCGTCAGCCGAACGAGCAGTCATATTATCCTTGGTGGCGTCGTTGGCCAGGATCGAATCCCCTTCATGGATAAAGTGGGTGTAGGCCCGGACCGCGTTGTACTTGGAGTTGACTACGACGGAGCAAGGCTTGATGCCTCTGGTCGTACCCCCATTGTTGTCTACGGCACGCTCGGAATACAGTTTCCCGTCACTGCCCGCAACAGTGCAGTCAAAGTCGATCAGGACGGTCCCCCAATTGGTGTTCTCCCCCCTGGGATTGGCTTGATGCCCATTGACATCCTGATCCCCGGTCGACATATTGTACAGATCCTCGACCACCTGCCAGAAAGTGAAATCCTGCGATTGCAGTGCATAGACATCACTGTTGATCTTGCCTGCCATGCCCAGGCCGTTGTCGAAGCCATAGGGGTTGAATCCCCCACCCTGCCAGGAGCCGTCGACCTCGCTCATGGACATGACCTTGCCGTCCCCTTGGGCGATGTCTCTGGCCACACGTTGACGATTGGTGCCGTATGAATGCGTGTTGTACTGCCCTATGGCATCGCGCACATTCTGCGGATATTGATTATAGGAATCAACAAATTGTCCGGAATCGGTTGCATCCGTCGCAGAGACCTTGACATCCTTTAAGCCTTCTGACTTGAGCGCCTTGGCCAAGGCCAGGATAGTTTGCTGAGCCTGGGCGTTGTCGACATGCATCCCCTCCTGAGGCTTCTTCACCGCATTTGAATAGGGCGTGACAGACTTGTCCTTATCCGCATAGTATCGATCCCAATAACGTGTGATCAGGGTCTGTTGATCCCTGGACCAAGCGTCCGAGGCCCTTCCGCCCGGCGTCCCCCAGTAGGCCGTCTCCGACTCGTTCAAGGGTTCGACCGTATTGATCTTTACCTTCTTGCCGTTGTCAGCCTTCAACTGATCCAGATGACTTACCACGCTGGCCATGTATGCGGCGAACTTCTCAGGATCCTTGAGGTTGTTGTCTCCGGATCGAAAACCGCCAGTGGCGTACCCATCTTCGGTCATGAACCAGGGGGCTGAATTGGCAAAAGCCTCCAGATGAGTAATGTCGCCGTTCTTGACCCCGCGTTTCAGCCACCATTCCTGCGCCTGAACGGACTCGGCGGCATCGCTCTTAGAAGACTTGGGGCCCCACACATATGAATCCTCCGATGCCGGATCAAAGGCCTGATCCAAGGCATTCCCATCGGACTGTTTGGTCGTCACGCCACCATATAGCCCCTTGCTTCCATCAGGATCTTCCGCCCAATATCCAGGAACTGCCGCCCCCTGGCGCATAAAGGGGTATCCATAAGCCACGTCTGAGGCGTTGCCTCCGCCAATGTTGAAACGGGCCTTATTCAGCCCTAGTCCTTCTTTACCGAAAATACTGGTGTAGAACTTCTCCCGCAGCTGCTTGCCATACTCCAGTGCCTTGGCATCCGTCACGGAGTTTCCGCTGCTGCGGGTAATAGACCCTGGTTCACCGTATTGGCCTGTGGCATTGGCAAACCAGGCCAATGAAGTGCCCCAACCTTGGAAGGGACCATTGGCATACCACGGGTTAGGACGCACCGTCGCTGTTGTTGGGGAGGAAGGCTCGGCATAGGCAGGCATGAGACCGCCTACAGCCGTCGAAGTTGCCGCTGCTGCTATGATAACCGCCATAGTTCGCATGAATTTCATAAGTATGCCTCTTATCCTTCTTCAGACATTGAAGACAGGGAATTGCCGACGTTGCCTCTTCGTTGCACGACAACAATCGAACAGATGACCACTGCTAATGTGGAACATTCTGGTATTGATCATTCTTAAAAAGTCTTACCCGCTTTACGTCTTATTGAAGACCGCAGGGAGAGCACCACGATGTGCATGAAAAAACCGGCCAGGGAAAGCCAAGGGAATACCCCGGGACCCCTCTGGCCGGTATACCTTATTAAGGAACCTGCTCTGCAGCGCTGGCTCGATGAGAGTTACCCTTATTCCTTCACCGTGTAGCCCTGCTGCTTGGCGTAGTTCTGCAGATCCTTCTGCCAGGCCGCAATCCCCTGATCCAGCGTGGCCGACTTGGAGGTGAAAGCGGTCATCTTGTCGCCGTAGATCCCACGAGCGTAGACCTCAAAGGGCAGGAACTTGTAGCCAGGCAGAACGTTCTTGGCGGCCTGCGACAGAACCTCGTTGAACTTCTGGCCGCCGAAGTAGGCGTTGTCCTTGCCGTCGGCATCCTTCAAGCTGGTCATAGAGAGGAACTCGTTGGACTTCAGCGTGTTGTTGTCAGCCGGGAAAGCGCCGCCATCGACACGGGTCTTAATGCCCTCGGCGTTGTGGCAAGCGTATTCCAAGAACTTATATGCGGCCTTGCTCTTGGAGTCGTCCTTGGTCTTGATCATAGCCAGCGAAGACCCGCCGTTCTCAGAATTCTCTGTTCCGCCCTTTTCCCAGGTCGGCATCTGCGCCACACGCCACTTGCCGGAGGCATCAGGAGCACCGGACAGCAGGTTGTAGGGCATCCAAGCGCCAGTGAGCAAAGAAGCGATTGATCCGTCATTGAGGCCCTTGTTCCAATCATCAGACCATCCGGGAATCTTCGTGTTGATCAAGTCCTCGTTGATCATCTTCTGCCAATAGTCGTCCCACTTCTTGACCTTGGGGTCACCGGTCAGATTGATGGTGACGGTCTTGCCATCCTTGCTGGTCGCAAAGGGCTTGGCGCCGGCCTGCCAGGTCATGGAATCGAAGAATCCTGCATCGCCTGAGTCCGAGGTGATGTAGGAACCAACAGCCTTGATCTTCTTGGCTGCCTCGTAATACTCATCCCAGGTCGTTGGGACCTCGGTCACTCCGGCCTTGTCGAACACTTCCTTGTTGTAGAACAGAGCCATGGGGCCGGAATCCATAGGCAGCGCGTAGACGCCCCCATTCAAATTCACTGAATCCCAAGTGCCTGGCGTGTAGAAGCTCTTGTACCCGGAGGCGCCCATGTCGGACAGATCCTGCAGCTTGTCCTGAGTGGCATATTCGGGCAGTGCATAATACTCGACCTGTGCAAGGTCAGGGGCGCCCTTGTTGGCGGACAGGGCATTGTTCAAGGCCGTGTACTCTTTTTTGTTGGTGCCGACATTGGTGACCTTCACCTTGATGTCGGGATTCTTGGCTTCGAATCCCTTGACTGTCCTAGGAAGAGTCGAATCCCAGGACCAGACCAAGATTTCGGTCTTCCCCCCTTTGCCCGACGCAGAGGAACCGCTGCCCGATCCGCCGCAGCCGGCGAGTCCGAACGCCATGGCCACAGCACCTGTCAGGGCTATGACCTTCGTCATCTTTTCGAACCTCATTGTCCCTATCTCCTTTTCTGTTGTCCTTGGCAACAACACATGACTACTGATATCTTTTCGCTGTCCTACGGCTCAAGGCCTGTAGCACGGTTTTGGTTTTTTTGTTATTCTTTGACGGCTCCTGCGGCGAGGCCGGATTGCCAGTATTTCTGCAGGAGGAGGAAGGCGATGACCAGGGGGATGATGGTGATCAGGCTGCCGGTGATGACCAGGTTCTGGATGGCCTGCCCGCCCGCGGTGCTGGCCTGGTCCTTCCACTGGTTCAGGCCGATGGTCAGCGGGTACCAGTCCGCGTCCTTGAGCATGATCAGGGGCAGGAAGTAGTTGTTCCAGGTCGCCACGATCGTGAACAGGGCGCAGGTCACGATCCCCGGCGCCAAAAGGGGCAGGCTGATGGTGCGGAAGGTGCGCCACTCCGAGGCGCCGTCCACGCGCGCCGCCTCCAGCAGCTCACCGGGCACGGCCTGGTCCGAGAAGATCCACATCAGGTACAGGCCGAAGGGGCTGATCAGGCTGGGGATGATCATCGCCCAGGGCGTGTTGGTCAGCCCCAGCTTCGCGAACAGCAGGAACTGCGGCACCGCCAGCGCGATGCCCGGCACGCTGATCGCGCCCAGCACCACCGCGAACACCGCCTTGCGGCCCGGGAACCGGAACTTGGCCAGCGCGTACCCGCCCATCACCGCCAGCAGCGTGGCGCCGCCCGCGCCCACCACCACGTACAGGAGCGTGTTCGCCAGCCAGCGGGCGAAGATCCCGTCCTGGTAGGAGAACACCTCCCGGATGTTGTCCCACAAGGCGAACGAGCGGCCCGGCCCCAGGCCGAACGTGCTCGTGAAATCCGCCTGCGTCTTCGTCGCGTTCACCAGCAGGTAGGCGAACGGGAACAGGCAGTACACGGCGAACACGCCGCACGCCAGCGTCAGCCACACCGACCGGCGCGGATTCGACGGGTTCGAGAAGCCGCTCGACGCCGCACGACGCCGCTCCGCCCGCTCGTCCGCCGCCACGCGGCGCGCCCGCGCACGCTCCGCCGCCCGCACCCGGCGGCCCCCGGCATCCAACACGCTCATCGCATCTGCTCCCTCATGCTCCGCAGCTGCACCGCATACGCCACCAGCATCGTCAACGCCGCCATCACAATGGCCAGCGCAGCCGCATAATTGGACTGATTGCCCGAAAAACTCAGATTATACGCATACATGTTCGGCGTGTAATACGTCGTGATCGCATTGCCCGGCACCATGTTCTGCATCACGCTCGGCTCGTTGAACAGCTGGAAGGAGCCGATGATGCTGAAAATCACCGTGATCGCCAGCGAGCCCCGCAGCTCCGGCAGCTTCACCCGGCGCACCACCTGCCACTCGCCCGCCCCGTCGATCGCCGCCGCCTCATACAAGGAGCGCGGCACCGTCGACAGCGACGAATAGAAGATCAGCATGTTATACCCCGTGAACTCCCACGTATTGATGTTCCCGATCGCCGCCAGCAGCACCGACGGCTGCAGCACGTCCACATGCGTGCCCAGCCACGCGTTCAACGAGCCCACCAGCCCGTACTTCGCCCCGTACATGAACCCCCACACCAAAGCCGACACCACCGCCGGCACCGCATAGGGCAGAAACGTCGAAATACGGAAGAACCGCATCCCATGCAGACGCAGCGAATCCAAAGCCAGGGCCATCAACGCCGACAGGCACAGCATGATCGGCACCTGGACCACCGTGAACACCACCACCCGGCGCACCGACGACCAGAACTGCCCATCAGCCAGCAGACGACGATAATTCGCCAGCCCCACAAACACCGTCCCGCCGACCATCCGATGCTGAAACAAGGAAATCCACACCGCATACAACACCGGCACCACAAACACCACCACAAACACCAGCGCAAACGGCCCCATAAACAACCAACCACGCCAACGAGAACCCATGTGGCCCCGGGGCGCACTACTCGATTGGGTAGCAGCGCCGCTAGTGACAGCAGCCATATCTGACCTCCTCCCTCGAAGCTCTGCAACAACACAAACAATCAAGCTCCGACCATATCGAACTGCAATGGACGTTCACCGGATGTTTTCGTTACCATAATAGCATGAATCAGAGAATCCAGTATTCTCTCAATCTTTGATATACTGGTGTTTATAAAATGGTGTCGCAAACATATTGTCTGCCACCAAGGAGCAGCCGACGCTAAGGACGGCAAGCTCCCATGAGCTGGATCAGGTAGGCATGGGACGGAAGAAACAGGTATCGATACAGGACGTTGCACAGTTTGCCGAGGTATCGCCGCAAACGGTGTCGCGAGTCGTCAATGACAGCACGGCTGTGCGCCCGAACACCAGACAAAAAGTGCTGAACGCCATGGAAGCCTTGGGCTATCGACCGAATTATGCCGCCAGGGCGCTGAAACACGGCCGGTTCAACAACATTGGCATCGTCCTGTTCAACATCACCACATTTGGCAATGCGCGCATCCTGGACGGCGCTGTGGAAGCAGCATCAGAATTCGGATATGCGGCAACCGTCCACATCGTCAACCACTCATCGGAGATTACCTTGGCGGACATCGTAGAGCAGATGAAGCAGCTGCCTGTCGACGGTGTTATCGTGGTGCTCGAACAAAGGGTCGTCGATTTCGATCGTTTCAGACCCAGCAAGGAGCTACCCGTGGTGCTCATCACCGAGAAGCCTTCCGCTCATTGCCCCACTATCGATGCCGATCAATACGGATGCTCGACTTCGGCCGTCGAATATCTGCTCAACAAAGGCCACCGCACTGTTTACCACATCTCAGGCCCCTCGACTTCACGGGCTGCGGAAAGCCGGGCCAAGGGATGGAGAGACGTTCTTCAGGCTCATGGCATCCCAGTGCCGCCTACTTATATAGGCGATTGGGAAGCAGACAGCGGATATGAGGCAGGACGAGCCTTGGCACATGAAGCTGATTGCACAGCCATCTATGCAGCCAACGACCAGATGGCTTATGGGGCCGTTGAAGGCCTCAAGGATTCCGGCAAAAGCGTGCCTGAAGATGTCAGCGTGATCGGTGTCGATGATTCTCTGGTAGGAACAGTTCCCAGATTGAGTCTGACTACCATGCGCATGGACTTCGAAACCATCGGGCGTGAGGCCTTTGCCAAGGTCAAGCTCCAGTGTGAGGGAGAATACGTTCCTACAAACACCAAGACGCTTATTCCGGCGAAGTTGATCCAGCGCGGATCGGTCAGCGACATCAGCCAGCGTCATGAATAATCGCGGTTAGGT
>SKEB01000104.1_pt1 | contig 114628 bp, 100 predicted proteins | sample 4826561 | NCBI WGS metagenome assembly SKEB01 (sample SAMN11008820, study PRJNA524170) | human gut metagenome | biome: Human fecal sample; material: Feces; isolation source: fecal sample from pouch patient p17 | host: Homo sapiens | place: Israel: Tel-Aviv | collected 2016-03-29 | reverse complement strand
CGGCTTTTTTCTCGCTGTACTGTTCAGTTTTCAAAGAACCATCGCTCTAAGCGACTTCATTACTTTAGCACGGCCATTTCCTTCTGTCAAGCATTCTTTTGAATCCTTTTGAAAAAATGGAACCGGATGCCGCAAGAATATGTCCCTGTCAGCAAAATGAATTATAGCAAGTCTTTTTTCTTTCGTCAAACACTCATTTTTCCAATTTCATTATTTCTTTCTCTGCTGCCCGCATAGATTTTCCTCTGCTTTCATAAAAGCGATAAAAAGGTTCTATTTCTTTATTTATTTCATCAAATTAAGAATACGCTTATAAGGTAAACAAGGCTCCTTATTCCAATGAACATATATTGTGTATTCACTTAGGTTATATTTTTACATAAAAGGACTGTCTTTTTTATGTGTACACGGTGTATTTCCATTTTTTCGCGATTTCTTTTTCCATATCGTTTATAATAAGAGTAAGGAGGTATTTTATGAAAAAGATATTATTTACTCTTGCCGCTGCGATAATTACCGCAGGAACAGCTTATGCCAACTGGCAGGAAGGCTCCACTTCCAGCCTGGCGGTTTCCGGAGGTGAAGCGGCCATCCAGATTAATCTTTCTGCAGAGCAGCGTCTCGGCATTAATCTGAACGCGGTAAATGCCGGAAAGGCGGATGCTGTTTTTTCAACAGCAATCAATGAATCCAATCTGATTCTTTCCGATCTCCCTGTCGCGTTGTATGGAGAAAACGGAAGGAAAGATGCTTCTGTCTCCATAACTCAATTTGTGCAAACGGATAACGGAAAGCGTTTTTATGTCTTCCAGACGGGCGACATTAAAGGGCTCCGCATTGTATCCTACCAAAAGGGGGAATTTTCTCTTGCCTTCGACGGTTCTTCCCTTACGGGAGAAGAGGGCGACGGAACACTGGAGATCACAAAGAAGGATCTTCTTCTCCATGTTGATCCGCCGGCAGGCAGCAGCCATTCATCGGCAGGCGGTCCAGTTTATGTCCTTACTTTTAATAAGGCAACCGGTATGTTTACTGCCGCAATGCGTTAATCGGCATTATAAAAGGATATGTCTCCGGGATGTCCCCAAGGCATATCCTTTTTAATTTACTTTTTCGCTTTTGATGTTTTTCCCGTTTTTTCTTCTTTGGCTGTTTTTTGCTTTTCCGCCTGTTCTGCATCTTTCGTCTTTCTCTTCTTCGCTTTTTTCCGTTTCTTTTCCTTCTTCCTTTTCAATAGTTCTTTCTCCTCGGTATTATCGGCTGCATCGCTTCCTTCAGTCATTTCTTCAGCAGCTTCTTCTGCCGCTTCCATTTCCGCCAATTTCCCCGATTCACCGTCAGCAGCTTCCTGCTTTGCAAGAATATCATTATCCGTCTCCACGGACACATCGCTTTCACTCATAGCAGGCAGAGCAACGATGAAGGTGGCCCCTTCTCCTTCTGTGCTGGAAATAGTAAGACTGCCTTTATGTTTCTCTACAATATGCTTGCAGATGGCAAGTCCCAGTCCGCTGCCGCCGGTGAATTTATTTCTGCTCTCCTCTGCCCTGTAAAAGCGTTCAAAAATACGGTTCTGTTTATCTGCGGGGATACCGATTCCCGTATCGGAAACGGTCATGACCATTTCTCCGTTTTCCGCCGCCAGTTTCACCGTTACATGACCGCCTTCATGATTATATTTCACCGCATTATCCAAAAGATTCATCGCCAGCTCGGATAAAAGAGCGGCATTCCCGTAGACATGGACAGGCTCCATATCCAGCTCGACAACTATATTCTTCTTATCAGCCTGCGGTTTGATGAGTTCGGCGGCATAGCGGACAAGTCCAGCAACTTCTACGGGCTTCCATTTGATCGTGGTTTCTGTTTCTTCCACTTTTGACAAGTGCATGATGGTGTCAATCAAGGACATCATCCGATGGGATTCATCTAAAATTCGTCTGCCGAAAACTTTCAAATCCTCTTCACTTTGGTACATACCGCTGGAGATAATTTCCGCGAACCCGCTGATAGATGTCAAAGGTGTTTTTAATTCATGGGAAACGTTCGCCGAAAATTCCCGGCGCATGCGTTCCGCCATGTAATTTGCCGTCATATCGCTGAGAACAAGGAGCAGCCCTTCTTCCCCATCAGTCAGTTCCGTTTTTGCCGTAGTCATCCGGAATGGATTCCCAAAGAGCGTCATCGTATACTCGCGGGAACGTTCAGAACGATAGGCACGTCCGACAGCGCGAAGAAAATCTTCATCATGATAGAGAAAGGAAATGCGGCGGAAGCGCTTGTCTTTTTCCACATGAAATATTTCTTTTACCCGCTCATTATAATCGACAATCTCTTTCCGGCTGTTCAAAAGAATAATCCCATCAGAAATAGTATCCAAAATGGTACGGGTCGTATTTCTTTCTTCTTCAATATCTTCCAAATAGTTTTCTATTTCATCATGCTGTTCTTCCACCTTGTTGATGAGGGGCATAAGTTCTTCATATTCATCAGGCAGCCTGCCTATCTCTTTTCCCGCCATAATGTCCTGTATGATATTTCCCAGGCCGCGGACGGGACTCAGGATACGATTTGTTTCATGTTCCGCCGCAGCAAGGCATCCCACGGAAAAAACAAGAAGGAAAAGGATGACTTCAGGAATAAAATCAGACGCGACAAAAAAAGAAATTGTTTTTGATTTGGAAAAACGAAGAATGGTATCATCGGCCGTACGGTACGCTACATAACTTTTCGGATGCTCATCAGACGATTTATGAACGACTTCTCCGGATCCCTCCCGGATCGCCTGCCGGACTTCGGGCATCTCGAGATAGTTCCTTCCAAGAGTTTCATCGGTATCGTAAAGGATGCTCCCTTTATCCGTAAGCCATACGATATGGATATCCTTATTATTTCCATCATAAATAGCATCAAGGTATGCCTTGCTTTCAGGAGCCTTCTCCATAGATACCGCGGCGGCGGCCGTCTGCGCCACACGCGCCAGTTCACGGTCCGCCTGTTCCTGCATGCTTTGATAATGGAGGATAATTGCCAGTAAAAATGCGAGTGCTACTGAAATAACACCCATCATTAAAAGACTTTTATGTATTCTTGCTCTCATAAACTGCACCTGCTTTAAATTATTATTTATGTACCTTTCATGTTGTTATTATACTACCAATTCCGTCTGTTCACGGCAAGAATAGAAATCCCCTGTATAATAAAGAGAGGAAAAGAGGTTATTTTATGAAAATACAAATTCCTGACGACTTTGATCCGGAAAAAATCATACGGAGCGGACAATGTTTTCGTGCCTCCGCACAGCCCGACGGCTCCTTCCATTTCATCACAGGGAAAAACACGTTGTCTCTGTCCCCGCTTGGAACGGATACCTGGGAAGCGGACTGCACCCCTTACGCATGGAAGCGGGTGTGGGCTCCTTATTTTGATTTATCTGTTTCTTATAAGTCGCTCAGACGCTCCATCCCCGCAAAAGATCATTTTCTCAGGGCTGCGGCCGGATATGGAAAAGGGATCCGCATCTTGCGGCAGGATCCTTTTGAAATGCTCATCACCTTTATCATCTCCCAAAGGAAATCCATTCCCGCTATACGGAGTTCCGTGGAAAAACTTTGTCTTGCCGCAGGAAAGGAAATTACAAAAAACGGGCGGACTTTTTACACATTTCCCTCCCCGTCAGCGCTCGGGAAATTATCTGTCAATGAATTGAAAAACTGTTCTCTCGGGTACCGGGCCGCCTATATTCATGCCACAGCCCGCATGATTGCGAGAGAAAAGATCAGCTTCACCAAAATGGAAACATTGTCTGATAAGGAACTCACGGAAAAACTTCTTCTGTTTCCCGGAGCAGGCATCAAAGTGGTAAATTGTATTTCCCTATTCGCTTACCACCGCACGGCAGCCGCACCTGTAGATGTGTGGATCGGGCGGGTCATTCAGAAACATTATGGCGGAGTCAGCCCGTTCCCATCTTATGGCCATGCAGCAGGCATTTTTCAGCAGTATATGTTCTTCTACGCGCAGGCAAAGAAATTAAAATAGAAAAAGACGAACATTTCTGCCCGTCATTTACAGCAGGTATCACTTAAAGCGGACACCTGCTTTTTTTAATTGTTTGAAAATGTACTTTATCGTGTGATAGAGCGTCTCCCCGTCTTCAGCGGTAATCCGCTTTTCGTCATAAAGATCTAAATCCCGATAGTAACAGCTGAGTTTCCCGCTTAAATCTTCTAATATCTCTCTGTCATCACAGCCGCTGAATTCACCGGAGCCTCCCCGAAAAACCTCTTCCGTCATTTTCCGTTCTTCACGGTACTTTTCCAATTCTTTCCGAAGCGCTTCATTTTCCGCTTCCGTTCTGCGCACCCGTTCCTGCAAACTATCCGCTAAGCCTTCCATCGTCTTAATCATTTCCTTGGCTGCCGCCAGTGCCGTATCTTTCATGTAATCCTCCTTTACATATCTTCTGCGATGGCATCCCATCGTTCATAAAGTTTTGCCAGCTTTTCTTCCGCGGCCTTATACTCTTCCGTAAGGGCGGCATAATTTTCAGGCTCGCTGTTCATACGGAAAGTGTACATTTTCACGGTTGCTTCCTGCCGTGCAATTTCCATTTCCACCTGCTCCAGCTTTTTTGCTGCCGCTATAGAAATTTCCTTCTTTTCTGCCTTTTTCGGTTCCGCCTTGGATACTATCATTTTGGCAGGCGTCTTTGCAGTCTTTGCATTTCCCCTGTCCTTTTCAAATTCTTCCAGGTCTTTTTTCTTTTCTTTATAGTAAGTGTAGTTGCCAAGGTACTCAGTAAGCCTGCCATTGTCCAGTTCCAGTGTGCGCGTCACAACTTTATCGAGAAAATACCGGTCATGGGAAACAATCAGACAGGTTCCGCCGAAAGCCTGTATGGCTTCTTCCATGATTTCCCTCGTAGGAATATCCAGATGGTTTGTCGGTTCATCAAGAATGAGAAAGTTCGGCCGTTTCAGAAAGAGACATAACAAGGACAGCCTCGCCTTTTCACCGCCGGAAAGAAGAGATATTTTTTTGAAAACATCTTCTCCCCGAAAGAGGAACATCCCCAGGACATTTCTTGCTTCCGCTTCGCCATAATTGAAAAGATCCCGCACCTCATCAATAACGGTTCGATCCGGTGAAAGCCACTCCTGCTCCTGGGAGTAGTAACCCACCTGTACATGGCTGCCCATATGGATAAGCGTTTTCTCTCCCGCCAGTTCCCCTGTAATCATTTTCAGGAGGGTCGTCTTCCCCGCACCGTTTGGTCCGATAAGTCCTACCGCCTCCCCCTTTTTTATATGCATTTCTATATCTTTAAATAAAGGAGTCCCATTATATCCTGCCGTACCATGAAGGATATCAAGAACCTTATCCGCACAGTCATCAGGCGGTGTGAAATGAAAACGAAGTGTGGCCTGCCGGTTCGGCTTTTCCAGCCGTTCCAAGCGGTTCAGCTGCGACTGCCGTCCCCGTGCCTGTTTTGATTTGATCCCCGCTTTGTATCTTCTTATGTATTCTTCCGTTTCACGGATATGCTCCTGCTGCTTTTCATACGCTTTTTCATAAGCCGCCGTTTCCCGTGTCTTCGTATCCATATACCGCGTATAGCCGCCGCGGTAAGAATGAATGCGGTGATTCTCCAGATCGATAATGCCTGTCGCCGCAGCATCAAGAAAATAACGGTCATGAGAAATCATAAGCACGCCTCCTTTATAGGAGCGAAGATAATCCTCCAGCCATTCCAGCATGCCCATGTCCAAATGGTTTGTCGGTTCGTCAAGAAGAAGGAAATCCGGATGACGCACGAAAGCAGCCGCCAAATTAATCCTGACCTTCTGACCGCCGGAAAAAGAATGAATATCCCGATCCCAGTCCTCTTCCGTAAAACTGAGACCCGTTAAAATTTTTTTCGTGGCAGATTCATAATCATAACCGCCGAGAAATTCAAAACGGGCTTCCGTTTTTCCATATTCCAAAACAAGATCAGCGTCATCTTTATGAAATTCCAATTCGGCTGCCAGCCGTTCCATTCTGTCTTTATAAAAGAGAACGTCTTTCCATGCTTCTTCCATTTCATCACGTATCGTTTCACCGGCATAATCGAAATCCTGGCGAAGGTAGCCGATTACTGCACCATCACTGGTTTTTATCGTTCCCCGGTCAGCCTCTTCCCTTCCCATGATACATTTCAGGAGTGTCGTTTTCCCTGCGCCGTTCGCCCCTACAAGCCCGACATGTTCGCCGCTTTTCAATTCGAAAGAAACATTTTCAAAAACGCTGTTAATGCCAAAATATTTAGTTAAACCATTGACTCTAAGTACTGCCATATTTCCCTTATCTTCCTATAAAAGCGGTTCATCTGTCCAATATTTCCGCTTTTATGATGATGACTATTTCCGACTCCTCCACGGATCGGCTCTTGCTCTGGAAAAGTTTCCCCAGTAAGGGGATATCTCCCAGAATAGGAACTTTCCTAAAGGTTTTATTTTCTTCCTTATCTATCAGACCCCCGATAGTAAGCATATCGCCCGACCGGAGACGGACCAGCGTATTTGCCTGGCGGGTAATGATACGGTAAGCCCGCATTTCAGGCACAAGGTACGGTGTGGAAACCTCAGCATTCACATTTGCGGTGATTTCCCCGTCCGCACTGATTCGGGGCGTGTAGGTAAGCTTGATGCCTGCGTCGCGGTATTCCGTGGTCGTTGTCCGAACGCCGTTATCCACGTGCTCCACGATAACCGGAATTTTATTTCCTATAAGTATTTCCGCTTCCCGCCCGTTCATGGTGACCACATTCGGCCGGGCAAGGATTCTCGCTTTGCCTGTAGAAACAAGAGCATTCAGGTTAGCCCTGAAAAAAGCGGTGTAGGGATGCCCTGCCACGGATCTGCCGTAGGAAATACCTGCGTAGCCTTCAGGAATCTTCACATTCCATCCGTTATGTTCGATATTCCGCATCCGCGGATTTCCATTTTTATCATACTTTATATTTCCCGCATCATCGGTGACATACCGCTGTTCATTCCAGCTTTCCCTGCGATACTCGCCGCTGCCGGTAAGAGCTTTAAAATCCCAGTCGATCCCAAGTTCTTTGGAATGGGATCGGTTCACAGCAATAACTTCCGCCTCTACTTTTACCTGTTTTTCAGGAACATCAAGAGAGCGAAGAACCGCAGCGGTTTCCATGATTTCCAAAGGTGTTCCGCTCAAAATGACCGCGTTTGCCGTCTGATTGTATGCTACATGGACGCTGTCAGAAAGCTGGCGAAGCCCTTCCGCCACTTCTTTCGCTTCCGCATAAGACAATTTATAGGATTTCGTTGCTCTTCCCCCATTTTTCATGGCGGATTCACCAACGACGATAAGCGTGCTTCCTTCTTCCCGTGCTATGAGTCCCTGGGAAACCAGCATGGCATGGAGCGCTTCTTTCGGCGTGACGTGATCCAGATCAGCCGTCACACTTCCTGTAACTGTACCGCCGAAGACAATATTTTTCCCTGTAAGTTCCGCCAGACTCCGGAGGACCTCCTGGATAGGCGCATTCTTTACATGAAGACTGAAATCGGAAGGTTCTTTTTCTTCCGTAACAGCATGTTTCGTTAAATAACTTTTTGCCTTTTCCTCTTTTCGTCCTTCCATGGATTGGCGGAGTGTCGCTTCCATCGTTTCGTGAGCACTCGTTTCCAGTTTCATCTCCGGCATTCTGTTTTCCGCATTGACAGAAAAAGGGAAACAGAAAAACAGAGTGCCTGCGAATAAAAAGGCGGTATGTCTCAAGGCAGTTCCAAAAAAAGATTTCCTTCCGCCGATGATAACTGGACTGTTTTTTCTCCGATTGAAACGACTGACCATATACCCACCCGATCCCCTTTCCGAACTGTAACTGATTCTCCATTCACGGCAAGCATGGCCCGCCGGTTCCCTCCATACTCCATGACTCCCTGTAAAACCGGGGCGAGATGGATAGTCCCCGTTGTCCCTTCTGCTGCCGGCATCTGCGGCGCTTCTTCATTCTCCCTCTTTGAATCATAAGACCGCACCGCATAAAACGGATCTTTCAACGGTTTTCCCCGCAAATAAAGAGCCGCGTCATATTTTTTAACGCCGCCCGATATTTTCCCAAATTTCATTTCACTTTCATTTACAGCAGCAGGAGTTGTACCGTTTGCCTCTTCAGGAATAACGGTTGACGCTTTACCGACACCAAGAATGCCCCATACCGTTAAAACAGCCGCCACTGCCCCTGTCACCGGGACTATCCATCTCCTGCGCGCCCCCTCCATAACCTCATGCCTCTTTCATATATTTTTGTAAATACTTGCGGAGGATTTTCTTGTAATCCTCCACCCCCGGCTGGTCGTATGTATTGATATCCGCCATAGCACCTTCATAGGCGGTAGCAAGGAAAAAGAAGTACATCAGCATTCCTATATGGAATTCTGTCAGCTTTTCAATTTCTATCGCACAGCTCATCCTTTCTTCCTGTGCCAGAGCCTCCTGATTAGACCGGGCAGCGGCATTAAGCAGCATCCCCAAATCCACCATTCCGCCTGCGTGGCCGTCATCACAAAAGAAATCCGCTTTATCGGGAAGATTTCTCACGGAAATAAACTGTACAATTTTATTCTTCTTCCCCTGCTGGTGTTCCTGCGTAAGGGAATGCATATCTGTCGTGCCTACACAGGCAACCGGAATGCGGCCGTTGTAAATGATATTCCCATGGGTATCAAATTTTTTCCCCAAAGACTCTCCCAGCAACTGGGCATACCACCAGCCTAATGCACGGAGGCCTGCACCATAAGGCATAATGACCTCTGCTGCCACTCCATACTCTTTCATGGCGATAAATTTGACCGCAGCCAGCATAAGTGCCGGGTTATCCGAAATTTTCCCCCGGCAATGCTCTTCCACAAATCTCGCACCGTCAAGAAAAGCCCTTATATCCAGACCGACCAACTTCCCCCAGACCAAACCGACTTGGGAAAAGACACTGAAACGGCCGCCGATACCTTCAGGTACGGCAAACTGTTCCCATCCTTCCCGTTCGGCCAATTCATGGAGCTTACCGGTATTTCTGTCAGTGACTGTAATAAAAGAAAGCTCGCAAAAATCGGATAATTCCCGTCTCAATACATGGAAAGCCGCCATCGGTTCCACAGTTGTCCCCGACTTGGAAATTATCAGGAGCAGCACTCTCAATTTACGGCTGCAGCGGCCCCGTTCCCTTCGAAGCTGGCGGACGAGATCCATAAACGCTGCCGGGTCGGCATTCTGTCCCGCAAAGAATACCTGCGGGTACCCGTTTCTTTCCCCGCGGGAACGCATATTCCAGTACGGACCATAAAAAATATCAAAAATCGCCTGATTTCCCAGATAAGATCCTCCTATCCCGATAGAAATCAGAACATCCTGTTCTTTCCCGATCCCGTCCAGCCGTTCCAACCGCAGCCGCTCTTCTGCCGTCATGAGAACATTTTCATCTAAAATATAAGGAAGGCGGGAAAAAAGAACCGCTTTGCCTCCCGGGCCTTTTCCCGTTTTTCTTATCTGTTGTACACGCTTTGCCGCATTGGAAATAACTGCTTCATAATTTTGCAGATCTTCCGCATTTACATTCCATTTACTGCCAAAAATATATTGTAAATCGACATTTAAATGCTTGCCTAAAGAGAATTTCACGTAATCCTCCCTCTATTGATCAACCTACTCAGAATCTGAAATCTTTCGGCATAATCATAAATGTTGTCTTCTTCCCTACCGTATCATACCGAATCCAGCTATAAAATGAGTGCATATCCCGATAGTAAGTATAGTAGCGATGATCCACATCACCATTTTTTACATCAATCGTCCAGGAAATGCTTATGGCATCTTTGGGCGTCAGTTCAATCCTGAAGCCCATATTGAGCGGTTTCGTCGTACTAAAGGTATCATAAAGGTACGGTGTATAGCCTGTAATTGAACGGTTTGTATAATTAATCCATGCGGAAACCGCTCTGTATTTTCCCATAAGTCCTAGGGAATAGTATTTATTTTCACGTGTCTCATTTCTATCAAAAAGTCTCTTCTTCCTTAAATTGTTCCCTTCGTATTTGTATCCGTAGTAATCTTTGGAAAACCCTGCTCTCCAGTTAAAAGTCAGAAACTTGCCCAGCTTTACGGGATCACCGGAAATATACACGTCGAAGCCTTTATAACTGCCCTTACGGTTACCGCCTGCCCTTTCCTCATCCCAATAACCGATTTCTCCGTTTATACCTGCATAGAAGGGCGATTTAAACAGGTAATACCGATTAGACTTAAACTCAAGAGCCGGCCGCTTTTTAATCCATAAACCGCCCTCATCATTGATGGAACTTTCTTTTTCAGCATAATGGAAATTGAACCACCCGAAAGGTGTGCTGTAGCTAAAACCGACATCCGGCTTGTATCCTGATTTCGTGTACCATTCATTGCGGATATAAAAATACAGATCGTCATTATGTGCTACAGGTAATTCAAGCCCATTATGCCATCCCCATCCGTTATCGCTGTCATACTTCGGGCGGGGAAGGAGCGACCACGGGCTGATCGCATTGTCATTTTTCAAAGAAGCCCTGTACTTGGGAAAAGAAATAAGGGTTGTATTCTTCACTTTTAATTTCACATCATAAGCCGTGTAATGATCTCCCGGATAAATTTCGATGGTATCTGCTTCAATCCGATAGTCAGGTACTTTGGCGACAGCATGCTTCGTCGTGAAGTAGCCTCTATCCGCGACCATTTTATTGTCCTTACGATAATAAGTCCCTTTATCCCCTTTAAAATAGTAAAGGCCTGAATCCCAGCCTGAAAAGTCATAGAACTTTCCTATGGATGCGGCACCGTCATATTCCGCCCGCTGTGCCGTCATATCGGTAGTGGGATTTTTCCAGTGTACTTCTCCCGGAATAACATACTGCTGGGTAACCGTATTTCCATAGACATATTCTGTAGTGTACTGATCCATCATCTGGCGCATGTCAATACGCCCCTCCGCCATAACATCTCCTGTAGAATGGTTATAACGGATATAGTCCGCAGTAAAAGTTAAAGGATGTTCAGGAGAAATCCCGGTATCCTTTGCCTTCTTCCCTTTTTTTGCTGCCGAAGACGGGGAATCGGATTCTACCGGTTCCTTTGTTTTTGCATTGTTCCGATTTACAAGAATTTCCACAGGACGAATCGGGCGCACTACGCCCTTATGATCCTCATCGACGACGAACCCTTCTTCATAAGTTATATCGCCTGCCGCCGAAACATATCCTTCCGGACCCGTTCCCAGAAAAAGGGCACACCCTAAAATCAATGCCCTTTTTAATTTCGATTTATTCATTTCTTACAATAACTACTGATGCATTTTCTTCTCCTTCATCAGCAGCCTTTTCCGCTGTCCCGGAAACATCCGCTTTTGTCTCTTCCGCATCAGATTTTACTGTTTTTGTCTTGGTATCTATTTCATCTCCGTCCTCATTGACGAACTTCAATTCATTCCGCATATTTTCCACAGTATTCACAGAAGAACCGGCATCAGAAGCCATTGTACGCCCTGCCTCTCCGGCAACAGCCGACTTGGCCACTCTCTTGCGAAGTACCATGTTCGGTGCGCCGGAAGCGGTAACAAGACCTTTCGTGGTAACATCTTTCTGCGTTTGTATATACAATTCAGATCCTGCAGGAAGTTCCACATCTTTGCCTTTAACAAAAAAACCGCCTACCAGGCCGACCGGCCCCAGCGCCAATGCGCCGATAGTAGAAGCGCCTACGGCAGCAGCTTCCATCTTCAGCTTATCTTTTGCTTCCGGTCCGAGAACGGTCGGAATCGGTTCATCATCCAAAGAAAATACCTGATCAAATGAAATATCCAGTTTACCACTGCGTCCAAAGCTCTTCGGCCGGGATACTTTCGTCACCACGCCGCTTCCTCTGGAACCGCGGGGCAGCACAAGAATGTCACCGACCTTCACATCTTCCTGCACGGTAAATTCTACAGGGTCACCCACAAGGTTTGTTTTGCTGCTGATATTATCATTTAAAGAAATCTTGAATACCGTCTTTTCAGGAAGAACAACATCCTTCATTTCCGAATGTTGATCTCCATAAATAGCTTTTTCCAATTCCGCGGTACGCTTATCCAATGCGCCTGATTTCACGCTGCCGAAAACGCTTTTTTCCATATCACCGATACGGCCGGCAAGCGGTTCCCGCTTAATTTCATCAGTCAGGTAGTACTCCAAGGCATTCGTCCGGGAAGAGATGGACGGTGCAGCATCATTACCACTGTTTACCACATCAGCATAAAGATTTCCGACCCGGTCATCAAGACCCACGCCTGTCGAACTGCCTGTGCCATAAATTAAATTATCGGCGGAAGTAATCCGTTCGGTAAGGGAGCCGCTGCGCGTTTCCCCATAAAGGACATCTTCCACCCGTTCCATACGTCCGTTCAGGGTCGTCGGTTCGGCTGCTGCTCCCGGAAATACGAGTAACAAAGAAATACCTGCTGCAAGAATAGATTTTTTCATGCTGAGTCCTCCGATTAAACTCTTACATCAATAACGGCGGAAACACCTACGCCCTGTACACGGCTGAAACTGGTCGGGTTCTTACTGTCCATAGGAATTAGACCTTTGATGCGGAAAAGCTTGTTATTCCAGCTGATTTCAAGCTGGCCTACCGCTTCCACCTTTTCCACCTGGTCCGCATCGCCGATAACCTGTGCTGCTCCGATATATCCTCTGTTACCGATACTGACGATAGGAACAACCTTTGTAGCATAGTTCGTACCTGCGCCTTCTTTCATCATAACAGAATTGATGGCACTGTTCAGCGATTCACCATACTTATCCACAAGGAACCCTATACCGCCTACTTTCACAATACCGCCGAGAATACTGCCCAATCCGGATGCAGAAACCCCGGAAAACACACCTGTACCAATCATGGCAGCCGCCATAAGGGCGACTCCAACTCTTTTTATATGCATAATCAATTCCTCCTTCATACAAAATGCATCAAAAACGATGCCTGTATTTTGATTCCATTACCCCTATAACACTTATTTTATTATAAGTTAAAAGAAGTCTCTGCGCAAACAGAAACCTCTTGTCATCCTCTTCTTTCTTTATTTCATCTTATCAGGTAGCGGATAAGCCTTCCGCTTTCCTTGCCGCTTTTGTTCCCGGCTGGTGCATGACTTTCGGAGCTTTCAACTTATTATACGCCTGAATCATCATCGCACATTCCACACGCTTCTTTTGAATTTCACAGGTAATCCCGTAAGGCTTATGGATATCCCCGGCATAAGCTTCATTATTTGCATGGCAGCCGCCGGAGCAGAAAAATTTTGCCCAGCAGTCCACACATTCAGGCTTGCTGAACACATGGTTCACACGAAAATCGCGCATCATCTTCATATTTTTAAGTCCTTCAAAGACATTGCCAATCACATATCCTTCACGACCGACAAACTGGTGGCAAGGGTAAATATCTCCATTGGGCACGACCGCCAGATATTCATGCCCCGCTCCACATCCGCGAAGACGCTTCGGCAGGCAGGGGCCTCTCCAAAGATCCATATTGAAATGGAAGAAAAAAAAGGGATTTCCTTCCTCTTCACGCTTGATGAAAAACTTCGCCAATTTATCATATTCGTCCTTCACCCGAGGCAGATCCGACTCTTTGATGGAATAATCCGCCGTGTCATCGCCGACAACCGGTTCCATAGAAACCGCGGGAAATCCATGATTGAGCATATCTTCCACATCAGTAGTGAAATCCAGATTCTGCCTGGTGAAAGTACCGCGGACATAGTATTCTTCTCCATTGCGATGCTTGATGCAGTACTGGAGATTTTTCATAATGCGGTCATAAGTACCTTCATTATTCACGCCAGGACGCATGGAGTCATGCATTTCCTTACGGCCATCCAGTGACAGGATCAGGCTGATATGGTTATCCGTCAGATACTTCACCTTCTCCTTATCCAGAAGCATTCCGTTCGTCGTAAGAGACATCTTGATTTTTTTATCGTGTTTCTTCTCCTGCTGGCGAACATAGGTCACCGTCTGCTGCACCACATGCCAGTTCATGAGCGGTTCGCCACCGAAAAAGTCCAGCTCGCAATGTTCACGGTGTCCGCTGTGGGCAATCAGAAAATCAACAGCCCGGCGCGCCACATCGAAGCTCATGAGCATACGCCACTGTCCATATCCTCCCTGTCCGGCAAAGCAGTACTTGCAGCGGAGATTGCAGTCGTGGGCGATATTGATACACAGCGCCTTGACAATCGGTTTATCTTCGATCGCCATTTCATAATTCTTATCCATAGGCGCATAAAGAGACTGAGCCCTGATGAGTTCATCCAAATCATCCATGACTTCATTCAGCTCTTCAGCGCCGTATTCTTTTTCAAGAACGGACAAAGTTTCTTCTCTGCCCTCTCCTTTATAAAACTCCAGAACCCTGTATGTCACATCATCAACGACATGGACAATGCCGCTGTTCACATCCATGACGATATTCATATCATTTTGACGGAAACGATGAATCATGGGCTTTACATTATAATCCATGAATTTTTCTGAGCCCCCAAAAGAAATATTTCCCTACAACAATTGAAAAACTCCCGACCATAAGATCGGGAGCATGGCCGTTCCTTACGCTTCTTCAGCTTCTTCCTGTTCCGTACAGAGCAGGTTGCCGATAGTGCAGCTGGTCTTGCATGCAGACTGACAGGAAGTCTGGCATTCGCTGCAGCCTTCAAATTTGATGGAGTCCTGCAGAGAAGAGCTGTTAATCGTAACGATGTGTTTAGACATAATGTCACCTCCCGAAACAACCTTTACTTTGATTATAATAGCACAGAAAATGCGGAAAGCACAATATATAACTTCGATTTCCCTTAAAAAAGCGACCAGATTCCGTAGATGGCACCTGCAGGCAGGAGCATTGCTGCCAATACTACGCCGAGGCATCCGTCTTTTCTTCCGTTCACCATGAGCCATTCATCAGCAATTTGTTTCATTTCGCGGAATTCTCTGTCCATCTCCTTAATGAGTTTCCACAGCTCCCGGCAATCGGCTTCGGACATCTCCTTAGAGTCATCCGTCTTTACACCTCTTTCTTCTTTCGACGGCACGTTTTTCTTCGCCGCTTCTTCCGCTTCCTTTATTTCATCAAGAATATGATCCCGCCAGTCTCCTGATTTTTCTTCTTCCTTTTCGGGAACAATTTCCTCCGGCTCTTCCTCCGCAATATCCGCTGCTTTCGCTGCCCCTTGATCCACAGCTTTCAGGAGCGCTTTTTTCAGCTTGTCCAAATCTTCCGAATATTTATGGACAGCCGCATCCCAAAGAGCGGAATCGATACGCTGTCGAAAATCGTAAAGTGAGCCCCGTGTCGCCTGATCCAAAAGAAACTTCGTCTGGTCCATATCAAAAAAGATATCTCCTATGTCTTCTTTATTTTGAAATTTCTTTTTTCCCATTTTCACGCAGTACATAAACGTACCGATATGCGCCCGCAAAAGGCCGATCGGACTGGCGGATTCATTACTTCTGTCAAAAAAGCCCATGGTCAGCTCCTCATTTGAATTATTTTTTATTATAAAGGATTCCCCGAAATACCGCAAAAGAAAAAGACTCCCCGCTTCGGAAAGTCCCTCAAAAAATGGAGCGGGTGAAGGGAATCGAACCCTCGTAACCAGCTTGGAAGGCTGGCGCTCTACCATTGAGCTACACCCGCATGTGGTCGGAGCAGCAGGATTTGAACCTGCGACCCCTTGGTCCCGAACCAAGTGCGCTACCAAACTGCGCTATGCCCCGGCAACGTAGTTTATTATAGCCATATTTTTCTTTCCTGTCAATGCGCTTCGGAAAGAAATCCGCCAAAGTGTTTCCTCTGATTGCCGCAGTCTTTTTATCCTTTTCATTTATGCTATTCTGCCGGCATGGCATTTTGTTTCATCAGCCTTTCGGAAATATGCTTTCCTTCTTCCGTCATGGCAAGACCTGCAAGGCTGGTTTCACGAAGAGACACAGGCATAAGGCGCCCGATTCTTCCCATAGCGTCAATCACATCATCAGGAGGGATGACGGAACGGATCCCCATCATTGCCATTTCCACCGCCACAAGGGCATGTACCGCATGGAATCCATTTCTTTTCACGCAGGGAACCTCCACAAGACCCGCCACAGGATCACAGGCAAGCCCCAAAATATTTTTCATCGCCAGCGCCATAGCGTTCCCCATTTCCTCTGTCGTACCATGGAGTAAATCCACTGCCGCAGCCGCAGCCATCGCCGTCGCTGTGCCGCATTCCGCCTGGCAGCCGCCAACTGCCCCCGAAATCGAAGCATTCTCCGCAGTAATCCGTCCGATGGCTCCCGCTGTAAATAACGCGCGGGTCACATCATTGAGAGTAGAATTTTCTTCTTCCGCCACTGCCGCCAAAACAGCCGGTACAATCCCGCAGGATCCTGCTGTCGGACACGCCACGATACGGAACATTTTAGCATTTGCTTCCGCTGTTGCTATAGCATAAGCACAGGCACGGCGGCATACAGGACTCAAAAAACGGCTTTCCCGCATGAAAATGGTATTGGCATCACCACCCACAAGTCCGCTGGCAGATTTTTTCGTATCCGCCAGTCCGCGCTGGATAGACTGACGGAAAACGGGAATGGTCTTTTTCATCTTTTCCCACACTTCATCAAAGTCTTTTCCGCTTTCTTCCGACTCCAGCCGGCATCCAATAACACCGGGAGAGCAATGGTTTTTTTCTGCCAGCGCAAAAAGTTCCTTTACGGAATGATATGTTTTCATAATACCCTGCCTTAAATAATATCCAGTGTCATAACGCTGTTGATATTTTTATTTCCTTCTTTGATCCTGCAAATAACAGATTCGGGAACCTTTTGGTCGGAATGGATGATCATCACCGCTTCCGTTCCTTTCCCTTTGCGGAACACACGCATATTGGAAATATTCACATGTTCTTCTGCAAGAATCTTCCCTACATCGGCAACAATACCGGGCACGTCATTATGATTTGTGAGGAGTGTATACTCCTCCCCCGTGATTTCCACAGGGAACCCGTCAATTTCCGTAATCATGACACGGCCGCCGCCTAAGGATCGCCCTACCACTGTCGCCATTCTTCCACTTTTCCCCTTCATTTTGATTTCCGCCACATTGGGATGTCCCATATCCAGGGAAGATGCCTGAAAGGAAACGGAAAGCCCCCGTTCCTCCGCGGTAGTAATCGCATCACGGATCGTGCCGCTGTCGGGCGCATAGCCCATAAGACCCGCCACGAGCGCCTTATCCGTACCGTGCCCCTTTCCTGTGGTTGCAAAAGAACCGTACAGCGTAATCTCCACTGAAACCGGTTCGTCATTTAATATTTCCCGTGCTATTTTTCCAATACGCGCGGCGCCTGCCGTATGTGAGCTGGAAGGACCGATCATGACCGGTCCTATAATATCAAATATCCCCATCTTCCACCTGTCGTTTTAAAATCTTATTATTCTATACGTCATTAAAGCATTTTAATCATCCGTATTCAACAAGGATAACCAAAATGCTTTTCCATGCATATAATTTCTTATATTCTTACATCCAATGGGACAAGTCAAACTCCTCGCCGATGGTTGCCTTGATGCAGGCACGGGCGATGTACATCCCCATAAGGGTCAGCGAAGATCTGCGGAGCAGACTGGTGTCCCATACTTCCTGCATACTTGCCAGGTCGGGAGAAATCTTTTCCAGGATGTATGATAATTCCTTTCTGTCATAATCCACCGGACGGGAATGGAGAACTTTCAGAAGGTAAGTCTTGTCTTCCTCTTTGGTAATCCCCATATCAGCACAAAAATCCGCAAAGAGGGAATCATCCACCACCGCCGGTTTATAGTATGAATTGTACAGACTGGGGACAAGAGCATCTTCAGGCCAGTCGGATTTCACGGAAGAAAGTTCGCTCTTCATGGCGCCGCGGTAAGCAAAAATAAGAGGGTATGAATCATGAAGCACCCTGCCAAAAGAGATTTCTCTGTTTTCCAAAGAGACACAGCGAATATATTCCATCTGCTGATAACCGCTGTATTCATCAGGCAGCTCCTTAAGAAACGGAGTAATATACTTTCTCGTGTACTTACGGAAGGCCTCCATATCCACATTATCCGTATTCCTTGAATAATGAAAAAGAAGAAGGAGCGACAACGCATTGAATTGTGTTTCTTCCATGCGGGGCATCGCTTTCAGCGCATCATAGGCAAGGGTTGTCCTCGTTTCGGAACGGCGGCCCCTGGCCACATCCGCAAATGCATCGGTCACCATGGAAAGAACCGTATCGTTCGGCATCAGCACATACGTACACTGGGCGTTCTGTAACGCTTCCTGTACCATGATATGTGTCAGACTGTCTGCCATATCTTCAGGATCCATATCCATATTACGGATTAAGTGTCCAGTTACCATCCTTGTATCTTGTTCCACGACAGAAGAAACCGCGCCGTACCGGTTCAGGAAATGCCGGACAAACCGTTCTTCCAGAGATTGGAGTGTCGGTGTGCCTTCCAAAATCTCAGGAGCTTTTTCCGCGGTAAAGGCAGATACCTTCCCTGAAGGCATTTTAGCAGGCGGCAGCGTCTTTTCCAGTTCACCCCGGTCGAAAACACGGGTAGCGCCATCAGCACCCATAGCGGCATCAGCCTTTTTTATAATTTCCTTTACAGGCAAAATCTGTGTAGTCTCACCGGCGGATTTTCCGGCACCAGCTGATTTTCTCCTCAAAGGAAATTCTGCGGTCGTCTCAGGCACTGCCTGCCGGACCGGCACCTTTTTACGGCGGGGACGCACGGGAATTTCCGCGGTCACTTCCGCTTTCACCCCGGCGTGCCGCGATTTACCGCCAATGCCGTACACCATAAACCGGCATACAATAAAAAACAGGATAGCAACTGCAGCTACCACCATATAAGGCACAATAAACATGAGTACTCCTTACACATTATAAAATACGCTTAAATTTTATCATATTTCTATAGGCCGTTCAATGATATGACAAGCACCGCCTGTTATAATAAGAATAAAGGAGATACCATGGACACAACGATTACACTGCCGGCGGGAGGGAAACTGCATGCATCACGTTCCCACCTTTGTCTGGCTTTTGAAAAAACACGTTTTTCCCTTTCCACTGCCATTTACGGCGGCGGTTTTAAAGAAATCAATTATGCAGTCAACCAGAAACTGGAAACCTTTTACCCATCGGAAGATCGATTTCCCGGAGGGTCTGTCCCTGAATTTTTACGTCTTTCCATTTTGGAAAACGGATATGATCCGGCAAAGGCCTGCGCCCTTCTTACAGCGGCAAAGATGGAATGGCGTTCCGTGAAAACATTTTCCCATAAGGAGCTTCTTCTTGACGCAGTTACTACGGGCGGTGCGGAAAAAACGGCGGCCCGCGCAGGTTCTCCGCCACTCTATACAGAAAAAGACGGTCACTTCTTTCCCGTAGGTACGATCAATATCATGATCAGTCTGAATATTTCCCTTCCTTCCGCCATCATGACGCGGGCCATCATCACGATCACTGAAGGGAAGACGGCAGCCCTGCAGGATCTGGGTATCGCCGATGTGAATAACGGCCTGCCTGCTACGGGCACGGGAACGGACGGCATCACGCTCATCACCGATCCGGATGCCCCGCGTTATACGGACGCAGGCACTTTCTCCGTCCTCGGTTCGCTTCTCGCTTCCGCAGCGTATGAAACAGTCCGCGAATGTCTGGAGCTCTATGACAAGCCATGGAACCGGGATGATTCTCTCGCTACGCCGCCCGCCGTCGATTTGTCCCGCTTAAGGAATAAAGAATGCGGTCATTAGACAAATATTTCCCCTTTTGTTATGATGGGACATATATTTGATGATAAAAGGAGTTGGTTAAGGCTATGCCATATGACGAGCGATCGATCAATGAACTGTATGAATCCGCGGAAATTACCCCCATGGGAATCCAGTTGGAAGTGAACGCGGAAATATTCACCACGATTTACAATCTGCTTTCCAATATGAGAAGTGAAGAAGGAATCCAACAGGAGGATGAAAAACGCCTTCTCCATTTATGGCGGAAAACGGTTCGCGCCATGTCCAAGGTGGAACTCCGCAAAGGTCATGGGATTTCTATGGAAAAACAGATTGAAATGCTCAAAGAGGCATATGCCATCGAAACGAAGTACACGGCAGACCAGCTTTTTTCTTCCGTGAGCTCCTCCAAACTGACAAAAGAAGAGTTGGAAGAAGTCCGACGTTTTTCCGCCGAAGAGATGAATACCCTTTTCAACTCGGTTATCTGGCCTGCCATGATAAAGGGCAAAACAGGGGCGCAGGAGAATCCGACGGCCTTCATTATCGCAGGCCAGCCAGGTTCCGGAAAGACACGGATGTCCTCCGTGATCATCGATGACTACGACGGCGACATTATCCAGTCCATGAGTGACAACTTCCGCGGGTTTCATCCCCGGGCAAAAGAAGTTTTTCAGAAATACGGACGCTATTGTACCTATTTTTCCACAAAGGAAGGGAAATATCTTTCTGACTTAGCCATGCGGAAAGCAGCAGAAGAGAAGTATCACATCCTGCAGGAAGGCTCTCTTGATGACTCCGCCCACACCATGGCGCTCATCAGTTATCTGAAAGAAAAAGGATATACTATCTGCGTACTTCTCCGTGCCTGTCCGAAGAAAGACAGCTGGAAAGCCATCCACCAGCTTTACCTGCAGCAGCGGTTAAAAGCGCCGGGCCTGTCCAGACTCATTTCAAAAGAACAGCATGATAAGGCCTGTCTCTCTTTCCTGTCAGCCACCAATGATTTGATTAACCAAAACCTCATGGACCGGCTCATTATCAAAAGTCCGAAAGGCCTTCTGTATGACAGCGATGATATGCCGACAGAGCGGGTAAGCGACGTCCTGTCCAAACGTATCGGCAAGTAAAATGGGAGCGGGGAAACCTGCTCTTTTTTATGAAAGGAATGTATGAATTCTTCCGCCAAAAATCTATTATTGGAAAAAGCACGCTCCCTCCTGCTGGACGCCGTAGGATGCATGTCCTGCCCTATCGCCCCCCAGCTTTCCGAAAAACTGGAAAAAGCGGGTCCCGTTCCTTTCGCGCCGGCGGAGATAGAAAAGCGGCTGGCGCCTGAAGAAATTCTCGCAGATACGAAGTCCATCGCTGTTCTTCTCTTCCCTTACCGGTATCCCGAGGAGAAGAATGCGAATATCGCCCTTTATGCACGAGCCAAAGATTATCACCACGTTGTCCGCGCGTATCTTGCAAAAATTATCGGATATATGGAAAAGCAGTATCCCGATGAAAAATTCCATGCTATTACCGACACATCCCCCATGGCAGACCGCTGGCTCGCTTACCAGGCAGGACTCGGTTTTTTCGGCAGGAACCACTGCCTCATCCATCCGAAGTACGGTTCTTACTTTACCATCGGAGCCATACTGACCACTTTGGCACTTCCTCCGGACACCCCGCTTGCAATGAACTGCGGCAGCTGCACCCGCTGTTTCGCGGCATGCCCCGGAAAAGCGCTTTCCCACGAACGGTTCAATCCGTGGCGATGCAAATCGTACCTCACGCAAAAGAAAGAAGTCTTAAATGAAGAAGAAAAAAATATTCTTCGTAAGACGCCGCTTATCTTCGGATGTGATGAGTGCCAGAAATGCTGTCCCTTTAATGAAAATGCAGCATACTCTCCCCTTCCGGAAACGGGTGCAGACCGGATCCCCCGTCTGGAAAGAGAAACACTGGAACAGATTTCAAACCGCCGATTTACAAAAGAATATGGAGAATATGCTTTTTCCTGGCGGGGCAGGCCCGTCTTACTCCGAAATATGGATATCATCGAAAAAAAATAAATCACCTTCTTCACTGTATCGTGAATCAGGTGATTTATTTTTTATTGCGTTTTATATATTTCAGAAAGAAAACAGATTAATCTGTTCTTCTTCCGGCATACCGTGGAGGATTCCCATTTCATCCATAGTATCTATAATGCTCTGGCTTACCTTGCCTCGCTTTTTCAAATCTTCTTTCGACGTGAAGGGATGTTCCCTGCGGGCTTCAACAATTTCCTTTGCTACCGTATTTCCCAAAGCGGGAATGCAGTTGAACGGAGGGCGGAGTGCGCCGTCTTCCATGAGAAATTCAGAAGCGGATGATTTATTCAAGTCGATAGGCAGGAACTTCAAACCGCGAAGATACATTTCTGCCGCCGCCTCAATAACTGTGGCACTCCCCTTTTCCACCGCCGTTGGGTGGGGCAGCGAATTAATCCGCGCCAGCTCCGCCGACTGGGACGCCAGTCCTCTTAAAATAACCGCCGCATTGAATGCGCCTTCCGCCCGAATGGTGAAGTAAGCCGCATAGTAAGCAAGAGGTTCATACACCTTGAACCAGGCGATGCGGAACGCCATCATAACGTAAGCCACCGCATGGGCTCTTGGGAAAAGGTAGGAAATTTTCAGGCATGAGTCAATGAACCACTGCGGTACCCGGGCATCTTCCAATTCTTTCCGGTTGTTTGAATTTCCTTTTTCCAGCCCGTTGCCCTTACGCACGTTTTCCATGACTTTGAAAGCGGTCAGCGGTTTTACATGATGTTCAATCAGATAGTTCATGATATCATCGCGCGTGGAAATCGCTTCTTCCAGTTTGACCTTGCCTGACGTAATCAAATCCCGCGCATTATTCAGCCACACGTTCGTCCCGTGAGAAAAGCCGGAAATGCGGACAAGCTCGGAGAAATTTTTGGGCCGCGTATCCTCCAGCATACCGCGGACAAAAGGTGTGCCGAATTCGGGAAGGCCAATCGCCCCCACGGTAATCCCCTTGTCCCCCACCGCCGCTTTCAACTGTTCCGACGTAATGCCGAGAGCGTCAGGCGAGCTGAAAAGGGACAGCGTTTTTTCATCATTGAAAGGAATGTGAAGCGGATCGATGCCCGTGATATCCTGAAGCATACGAATGACTTTCGGATCATCGTGGCCCAGAATATCCAGTTTCAGCATACGCCCTGAAATGGAATGGTAATCAAAATGGGTGGTGATGGTACCCGGAATTTTTTCTCCCGTTTCATCTTTCAGCCATCTTTTATTGGCGGCATATTGGAGAGGCGTGAAATTGTGGATATCCATATCCCGGGGACAGACCATGATACCAGCGGGATGCTGCCCTGTGGTCCGTTTTACCCCTGCCACGCCGGCAGATAATTTTTCTATAAAAATATCATTGAATGTCAGCCCGCGGTTTTCCGCGTACCGTTTGACGAATCCGAAAGCTGTCTTATCCTGGATCCCCGCAATCGTTCCTGCGCGGAATACATTATCCCGCCCGAAGAGTTCTTCGGTGTACTTATGGGCCACCGCCTGGTCGTCGCCGGAGGAAAAATTCAGATCAATATCAGGCACTTTGTCTCCGTCAAATCCCAGGAAAACGGCAAACGGGATATTGTGCCCGTCCTTATTTAATTCCGTGCCGCAGTTGGGGCATTTCTTATCTGCCAGATCAAAACCGCCGCCGACGGAACCGTCAGTAAAGAATTGGTTCCAGTGGCAATGGGGGCACACATAGTGGGGCGGAAGCGGATTCACTTCCGTAATGCCTGCCAGTGTCGCCACAAAAGAAGATCCGACAGACCCCCGGGATCCCACCAGGTAACCGCGGTCGTTGGAATGCTTGACAAGCTTATGGGCGATATAATACAGGACGCCGTAACCGTGATTGATGATCGGTGTCAGCTCGAGATCAAGCCTGTCCCGGATGATTTCCGGCAGCGGTTCTCCATAAAGCTCCACCGCTTTCTCATAGCACATAGCTTTCAGCTTATCATCGGCACCGGCAATTTTCGGATTGTATGATTTCCATTCTTCCGCCAGCGGTTCAATGACCTCGCACTGCTCCGCCACCCGGCGGGTATTCGTGATAACGATTTCCTCCGCTTTTTCTTTCGGCAGATAGCTGAATTCCTCCAGCATTTCCTCTGTCGTCCGAAGATATACCGGCGGATGGGATTCTATTTTCCCCGGTTTTTCCCAGTTGGACAAAAGGATATCTCTGTCCCGCGCGTATTCGGCAAAAAGGTAGTGGGCATCAGATGTAGCGCATACGGGAATCCCCGCTTTTTCTCCTATTTCAATAACTTTCTTGTTCAGCTCCTGCAAATCTTTTTTCGTCATGATGGCAGCATACTTATCTTCATACAGCAGGAATTCATTGTTTCCCAGCGGCTGCACTTCCAGATAATCATAGAATTTCGCCAGACGGATCAGTTCTTCATCGCTGTCTCCGTTCAAAACGGCACGGAAAAATTCACCCATGACACAGGCGGAACCATACATCAGTCCGTCCCTGAATTCCTCAAGGAGCGGACGGGGCAGAAGAGGACGCTTGCGGTAGTATTTCAGATGGGACAGCGTCACAAGACGGTACAAATTGCGGAGCCCCGTGATATTTTTTGCCAGCAGGATAATATGGCTGTACTGCTGCCGGTCACTGTCAATATCTTCAGGCACTTCATCAATCAGATAACCTTCCATGCCGTAGATGACTTTTTGCCCGTATTTTGCCGCCAATGTTTGTATTTGGGGAAATGCCTGAATGACGCCGTGATCCGTAATCGCCACGGCAGGATGCTTCCACTTTGCCGCCGTCCTGATGATCTCTTCATTATCGATGAGTCCGTCCAAACTCATTTTCGTATGAAGATGGAGTTCCACGCGCGGCGTTTCGGCCATATCCTCATGGTTGATTTTTTTCTCTTTTCCCTGTTCCATCTGGGAAATATTCAGCACAAGGCCGCCGGTAAATTTATCAAGCTGCACATTCCCCCTGACTTTTACTGTCATATTCTTTTTTACACCGGTCAGCTTTTGTGCGTCTTCTTTCTTTTCAAAAAACTTTTTGCAAAGGATTCCGTCCGTCTCATCAGCCAGCTTCATGGTAAACAGACACCTGTTTTCACGGAGATCTCGGCACTCACAGTCAATGACAGTTCCCTGTACGACGATACCGCCCTGTTCTTCCCGGATCGTACTGATATCCGATATTTTCCCTTTAATATGTGATCTGCCTAAAAGGATGCCGTCCGTTCTCTTCTCTCCGGAAGCGGATAATTGGAAAGCAGAAGCAGGAAGCACGCTCTCTAAAGACGGCAATTCGCTCGAAAAAGAAATGCCTGCCGTTTGAGAAAGTGCAGGCCTGTCTTCCACCGGCGGAGCTGCAGCTATAGCCGCCTGCACATCACGGATAGAAGGCAGCTTGAAAACAGGTCCAGAATCGGCCTCCCCTTCCGGCGAATCCTCTGTCCTATGCATATCCATACCGACATCCGGATTTCCAGCACCATACATCTCACTGAATTCTTCTTCCGGAAGAGATGCATCACCTATAGTCATTAAAAGGGGACAGACTTCTTCCGTCACATCATCCCCATTCAAATAAATATTCCTCAAACAGCGGATTTCATCGCTCATGGCTTTCAATACCTGAAGAGCCGCGTTTCTGTCATCGGCCTGAATGTACCAAGCCTGGCATTCTGTATCCACTTCCATTAAAGTAATGACTGAACCTTTCTGCTTTGATTTCAGCCGATACTTTCCCATCGTAATCCCTCCAATATGCAGCAGAACGCCTCAGTTCCCCAAAGGGATTATGACGGCTTTCTGCTCTTCTTTATTCTCTTTATCTCTTTTGTTCTTTTCCGTTGTTTTCCTGCCGGCATCCTGCCGTTCCTTTACTTCCTTCGCTTTCTTTTCAGCGTCAGCCTTCTTTTCGGCTTCTGCTTTTTTCGGATCTTTATTGTATGTAATCACAGTATCTACGGGATCATAGTATGACGGGAAACTTCTCTCGTAAACACGTCCGTCCGCCCAGCGGGCATACTGGAGGATTTCCGCATTATATCCTTCATGTCCGTATTCTACCGTCTTTTCTTCCGTCTGCACGGGATCCACCTTTTCCTGCGTATTGAATCCTATCGCGCCCGAATACTCAAGCAGAACGCGGGATTCCTCCGGTTTATCCTCCCTGGCGCCGATGATCCAGCATGTCACCGCGCCCGGTTCATACTTCGTATATACGTAAACCGGATTTTTAAAATTATTTATAAATTGAAAATCCAGGTCCCCATAAGAAACAGTAGCATCCTGTCCTATGGGCACATACGATGCCGGTGAAAAATGAGGACTCCGTTCTGTCACTTCCATTCCCGAAAGAAGCACTGCATTAAAAAGTGTTGTGCTCACCTGGCACACGCCGCCGCCATAACCGGGCTGCGGTTTTCCATTCACAATGACAGGCGCTTCCAAGTATCCCTTGTCCGGAGACCGTTCTCCTGTAGTATCGTTATAGGAAAATACGGTCCCCGGATCCACCACAGACCCGCTGATGGCTTCCGCCGCTAATTCGATATTTCTGCTTCTGTTGGGACTTTCCCCAAAATTCGTTGTATAAACACCGAGAACCGTATTAAAATTTTTCAACCGCTCCTTTGTCAGCATCGGCATCTTTTCTTCCGTCACGGGAATTTCCACAGCATCCGTATCTTCACTGACAAGGGCATTTCCTACAATTTCCACAAGTTTCGGCCGATCAAAAACAAGATAAGGTACGCCCTCAGTAAATTCCACTGTCCCGTCATCTTTGATGACAGGCATAGCCTCTTTCGGCGTCTGCCCATACTTCACGGCAAGTTCATCCACTTTCGTACAAAGCGCTTCCCTGTCATAAAGCGGAGCCACCCCTACTACATCACCGTAAATGACTGCTTTCCAGCGGGTGATCCAGTCAGAAAGCAGATTTCCCGTTTTTCCCAACCGCAAAAGCTCATCTGCCCTGTTTTTATCAAAATGCACGTTTAAATCCTTATATAACCACTCTTCATGAACCGCGCCATGGTTAAGTGCCAGTTTTTTTGCGGCAAGCTCTTCATTCTTTTCCCGAAAAAACTCCTCCAGCCGGACTTTCCCCATGCCGCCTACCGCGGTACCGTTCAGTCGGACGCCGGGGATGACCGTGTCTTTCCCCGCCCAGACAAAAGGAGCTGCTCCGGCAAGGACGGCAGCCGCTACAAAAATACCCCCGAAAACTTTTACAGTTTTATACATATCCGCCTCTCTCATTTACGCATACAATAACGCAGCAGCAACTCTTTTACCGTTTGAGCGCTTCCTTCGCGAATTCCCCAATGATACTCAAATATATTCAGCAGCAGCCATTCCGCATCTTCTTCAGAAACAAAGCGGGCATCCTTCTCCAGATTTTTCCACGCCCATTGGTTCGTCACCCCTGCCGCTTTCTGTATCTGCGGCAAGGGTGCATGGTTCCGCTGCATTTCTTTCAGTATTTTTATTTTTCTGAATTTAGCGGAAATAAACCCCAGATTTTTAATTGTTTCCGACACGTCCGTAAACACATGATCGGTATTCTCCATAACGGCAGACGCATTTTTGGCAATCAGGGCATCAGTAAACTTAAAAATCCCCTGATCCATATACTCAGGCAAAGCGTATTCCAGAAGCTTTTTCGAAATACCGGTCCTGTTTCCTGCCATTAATACGATTTTATCACATTCTGTTTGAAGAAAAGGGCGGGAAATCGTCTCCCAGGAACCGATAACTTCTTCCATATACGCCCGTGCTTCCGACTCCACCCGCTTCCCGCAGTCCATGAGCATCCGCGCCATGACGGACGCGCCTTCCCGCGGCGCTAAAAGACTGCATTCTTCACTCCCGCAGACAGAAAGTAACGTTTTAGAGGCCTTCGTTCTTTTATCTAAAGCGCCGTCTACCGTAAAAATCGCCAATGTATCGGGTGTCAACTCTTTCAGTATATTTATGAAACTGTTAAATTCATTTTCTTCCTTTTTATCTTTCGGCGGCCTTTTTATAAAAAAAGGATTCTCCATGACCACTGCCGTCTTTACGGCAAAGAGGGACTGCCCTTCCAGATAACTCCTGTAAAGGTCATAATTCCCCGGAGAATCAAGCACCGTCACCTCGGGTATTTCTCCATGAAAATAATCACGGATGATTTCTTCTCTCCGCAATCCGATAGTAACCGAGTCATTACCGTATAAAATTTTGCAATTGGATAAGATTTGTTTTACTGCCATTATTTCCGTCCCATCTCCCCCGCAATAACCGCCATCCGTCTTTTTCCCATATCAATTCCGCCATCCCTTCGCTCTCCGTATATGCTACGGGACAATTGCAGAGATAAAAAACATCTTTGTCCTCACCGGCGAATCGCCCGCCGCCTCCATATACTGCCGCTTCAGGTCTTAATCTGTCCAGTTCCTTTTCCGATACGCCGCGGCGGAAACCGTTCGATCCTCCCACCCATGCAGTGTGGGGGGAATCTCCTTCACTGAAATTCTTATTCCCTGCAAAGTATACATCCCACGAACCTTTTCCCACACGAAGGGCACTTCCGTTTGTTATGACTGTCAATCCGTTTTTTAAGCGCAGACGCGACGGCGATAGGTTTCTGACTGTTCCTTTGAAATCTTTTATAAGGAAAGGTGCAAGCGTTTCCGCTTTTCCTCCGATCGCCCATATCTCTTTTATTCTTGTATCCATTTCAAATGGGACAGGCTTCTTCACCTCTTCCAGATTGAGAAGAAGCACGTCTATATCAAAAATTCCATGGTACCCTAAAATTGAATCCAATTCGCGTCCGCTTGCCGCCGAAGGAATCCCGCTGCTTTTATAATACACGATCTTCGCGTCACCGGAGATAAGTACCGTCCCCGTATCTGCTCCCAAATCAGGCGCCAGCAGAACGGTCTCCCAGCGCGCCGCCCATTCTGCCAACAAAAGAATCGCCCCTGCAAAAATGATACCGGCAAGAAGATATTGCCCTTTCCGTTCCCATTTTCTTTTGAAACAGAAAACCGCCACTCCTATATAATACAAAATCCCTTCGGCAAGGGAAAGACTGCCCGCTTCAAAAGACGCTTCCGGCAGTGAAGAAATAAATCCATTCAACCGCAGCGCCGCCCAGAGGAAGTAATCGGCAAACTGCAAGATTCCTCCTGCCAGGGGCATCAAAAGGAAAGAAGAGAGCGCCGCCAAAAGTCCCCCAATGATCACCCATTCCAAAAGCGGCACAACGATCAGGTTGGCAGGTATGAAATATAGTGGGAAACTATGAAAATTATACAAAATAATGGGAAGCACGAGGACTTGGGCCGCCGTAGAAAGAGCACAGCCTTCACAGATCCGGGGCGGAATTTTTCCTAATCGGGCAAGCGCATGCCGAAGCGGTTCATAAAAAAGCAGTATTCCTGCCGACGCGCAGACGGAAAGCTGGAAGCTGATATCAAAAAGGAAATAGGGGTTCCACAAGAGCATCCCCGCCACTGCCGCTCCCAGAAGATTGAGCGCCGTCCTCCCCCGTTCCAGAAAGACACCGATCACGGCAAGAATTCCCATGAGGGACGCGCGGATCACAGGAGGCACAAAGCCTGACATAGCGGCGTACACGAGCACAAGAAGCACAGCGGGAAATACCGTTACCTTCATGGAAAGTCCCAGCCATTTCCCAAGGAAATATAAAAAACCGAAAAGCAGCGCGATGTGAGAACCGGAAACGGACAAGATGTGAATAATGCCGGTCACTGAAAAAGAATGGATGATATCTTTGGGAATTTCTGAATAGTGTCCGCCGAAAAGAAGTGTCATCAGAACAGGAAGGCGTACCGGATCCATGCAGGAAGCAAAAGAACATGCCAACCGTTCCCTCATCGTTTCCGCCCAGCGCGTCACTCTATACTCCCCGGTTTCTCCTGCAGGGCGGATACGGTTGTTCTCCTTGCTGTAAATTCGTCCTAAGAGATGCCCGCTTTCGTAGCGCTTCTCCAGATCGATTTTCCCCGGATTCTTATATAAACGGAGGGGCCGCAGCTTTCCTTCCGCTTCCAGTGCAGTTCCGACAGGATATTTATTCTCAACGGCAAAATCATACAGGTACACTGTTCCTGAAATGCTTTTTTCTTCTCCATCAGCATAACGGATTTTCCTCAGATCAATAAGGTACCGGGCATATCCGTCCTCCCCTTTGTACACAAGAGGTTCCTCTGCAACGATGCCGCAGAAGGTTCCTTCACTGCCCACAATGTACTGTGACTGCTGTCTCCATATTTCTTCTGCCATTTCCATACGGACCGCACCGGCAGCACATAAAAAAAGAGCGCCGCATACCCACACAGCACCTGTTTTCCCGAAAACTCTCCCTGAAAGGATACCCATCAAAGACAAAAATAAAAAGAGTCCTCCCCCAAAAAGAGAAAACTCAAAAAAAGACGCAAAAAATATCCCTGCAGCCAAAAAGGAAGCACACCAAAGAAATATATATTTCCGTTTCATAAGGTAATCCGCTCTGACACTTTGGCGTACTTCCCCTCCCCGATGGTGGGTACCTCTTTCAATTCCTCTTTTGAGCGGAACCCGCCATGTTCGTTTCTGTATTCAATAATTTTATCTGCCGTCTTGGCTCCAATGCCGGGAAGTGTTTCCAGCTCCGTTCCCGAGGCATGATTAATATTCACCAAACCGGCTGCGGCGGGAGTCGTCCGTTCCGGATTGAGAGGAATATAGACCCTCATAGCATCTTCAACGGGTTCTGCCATATTGACGCCTTCCATATCCGCATAAGGAAGAACGTTTCCGGCAGCCTGCACCGCGTCATACACGCGGCTCCCCCGCTGCAGTTCATAGACACCCGGTTCTTTCACGGCGCCTACGACATATACGAGAACACGGCTTTCTTCATTTGCGTTTCCGCTTTCCGTTATTTCCGCAACCACGGAATCTTCTCCGGAGCGTTTCCCATCATCACTCCACACAAAAAATCCGACAAGAGCTGGTATGATAAAGGCAATGGCGCAAAGAAGCACCTGCTTTCTGTTCATACTTCCCATCGTCGGACTCCGTTTCCTTCTTACACCATGAATAATACAGATAAACGTATTCCAAAAAGCTGAAATCTTTTATTTCTGTTCTTCCCTGGCAGCTGCCGTGTTGGAATCAATCAAGCTCTGGCGGTTCTTCTTCAAGGTATCCAGCATGTTTTCCATATTCGTTTCCACGTATTTCAAAACATCAGTCGCGTAGGTAACGGAACTGCTGCGCAATTCCTCGGCGGAATGGTTGGCAGAAGTCACTACTTCATTAGCCCTTTCCTGCGCCTGTTTTACCAATTCGCTCTCTTCGGTAATCCTTGCGATGTAATCTTTCGCCTGGGCAATGGTGTCATCCGCTTTTTTCTCTGCATCCAGAAGAATTCTTTCCTTATCAGCGACGATACGGCGGGCACTCTCCAATTCATTGGGAAGCGACTGGTTAATCGCGTCAATCAGTCGTTCAATTTCATCTTTGTCTACCATTTTCTTGTTGGAGAACGGTACTTCGGTGGCGCTGTCAATAACATTTTCAAGTTCTTCAAGCAATTTTCTTGTATCCATTTTACAACCTCATTTCTTAAGTAACTTTAATTTTTTCTCTATCATAGCTTCCACATAAGGGGGAACCATCTGTGACACATCACCGTTAAAATATGCCAATTCCCTCACGCCGGTGGAGGACAGGTATGAATACCGTCCGTCTGTCATGAAAAAAGCGGTTTCCAACGTAGGATCAATCTTCTTAATCATGAGCGCCCGCTGGAATTCATATTCGAAATCACTGAACGCCCGCAGGCCGCGAATGAGAAGATGGCAGTTTTTACTGGCAGCATACACATTGAGCAGCCCCGTCGATGTATCTACTTCTACATTGGGAATATCCTTCGTCGTTTCACGAAGCATATCCAGCCGTTCTTCAATAGAAAAAAGGGATGTCTTTTTAGACGGATTCACAAACACCGTAACAATTAATTTATCTATAAGCACGGCGCTTCTCTTAATGATGTCCAAATGGCCATAAGTGACCGGATCATAACTGCCCGGACAAATAGCGATTTTCATGAAACTTCTCCCTCAGAACCCCGGCAAAGGAGGTAAGTAACAACAATATTTCCTACTTTTTTTTCTTTCCATACCGAGCATTCCTCCTCCAAACAGGTCATATCCGGCGGTTCTTCTACAGAATGCTCTGCAATAATAATAGCATTCTCAGCAGGAAGCCTGCAAGCGAAAATCAAAGCAAGAATTTGATCAATATAGCCCTTTCCGTAAGGAGGATCCATAAACAAATAATCATACCTGTTCCCTGCAAGCTTTGCCAAAGAACGGCTGACATCGCCGGGTAAAACATCCGCCCTGTTTTCCACATGGCATTTCACCGCATTCTCACGGATAAGCTTACATGTCGCCTTATCCAAAAATGTCGCATGTGACGCGCCCCGGCTCAAAGCTTCCAGCCCCATCGCACCGGTTCCTGCAAAAATATCAAGCACACGGGTATCTTTCATTCCCACATTGGCAAGCACATTGAATATACTTTCACGTACCCGCCCGAGCGTAGGCCGGGTCATCCCCTTCCCCACAGGCGACAGCAAGGCTGTCCCTTTCGCGCTTCCTCCAATGATTCTCATTTTTCATTCCGTTTCAAGGATGATGTTCTTATTTCCCATCAGTTTTCAAAAAATATACTGCTTGAAATACCAATTGGAAATTTATTAAATTATACCACAATGTGGCAAACGGCTCATATATTTATACTATGACTCCCCGCCCGGTTTTTATCAGGGCTCCAGATACGTCTCAATTTCCGCCTTTTTCGCACGGGTCATCAAATTTTCCAAGGCTTCCTGCGCCGTGTGTTCCCCTTCCAGAAGGCGGCATACTTCTTCGGTAATCGGCATATCTATATGTTCGCGCCTTGCGATTTCATTCACCAGGAAAGCTGTGCGCATTCCTTCCACCACCATGTGGGTTCCTTCGCAGATTTCTTTTGCGGTCTTTCCTTTTCCCAACATAAGGCCCGCCCTGTGATTGCGGCTGTGGGTACTGGTACATGTAGCAACAAGGTCGCCCATTCCCGATAAGCCGAAAAAAGTTTCCCGGCGGGCGCCGAAATGCACGCCAAATCTTGCCATTTCCACAAGCCCCCGTGTCATAAGCGCAGCACGACAATTATCGCCGAGACCTATTCCGTCCTGCACACCGCAGGCAAGAGCTACGATATTTTTCAATGCGCCGCCGTATTCTACGCCGCGGATATCATCGCTGCGGTATACACGGAACACGGGCCGCATGAAAACATCCTGCACGATCTGTACAGCTTCTGGCACTTCTGATGCCGCCACGGTTGCCGCCGGAAGACCGAGACCCACTTCTTCCGCATGATTCGGTCCGGATAAAACAACAATCCGGTCCGTTACGGAAGAAAACTTTTCTGAAATGATTTCCGATAAACGATGGCCCGCTTCATCGGCAAGACCTTTAGAAGCACATACTGCAACAGCATTTTTCTTCATAAAAGGCGCCATAGCTTCCGCCGTTATTTCTACCGCTTTAGACGGAGTAGACAACACCACGCAGTCCGCACCGGACACAGCTTTTTCCAAATCACTCGTAATTTTTACATGGACCGGAATGCGGACCCCCGGTAAATATTCTTTATTCTCTCTTGTTTCCTTCAATTCCCGTGCCGCTTCTTCCCTGCGGCAGTACAGTTCCAAATCATCATGGCGGGCGGCAAGCGATGTAACCATCGCCGTTCCCCATCCGCCGGAACCGATCATGGCTATTTTCACTGCGATTCCTTCTTTCCCTGTATAATCGGTTTTTCTTCTCCCCGCAGAAGTCTTTCGATATTTTCCTTATGTTTTACCACAACAATGAGAGCCGCCGCCAGACTGAATGCCACATACTCCCAAGGTTCTCCCAAAACCCAAATAACGATCGGTACCACCGGTGCACCCGCGATTGAGGCGAGCGAAACGATTTTCTTCCATCGAAAAACAATGAGCCAGACGATAAATGATGCAATCGTCGCCGGCGCACAGATATACGTAAAGGCTCCCACACCGCAGGCTACCCCTTTGCCGCTCTTAAACTTAAGGAAAATGGACCAGTCATTCCCGATAATTGCAAAAAGCGCACATAAGAGAACCGTTGTCGGTTCGGGCATTCCCAGATGAACAGCAATAACCCCTTTCATGAAATCACAGAAAAACACCGCCAGCCCCGCTTTCATTCCAAGTGTACGGTACGCGTTTGTTGCTCCGATATTTCCGCTTCCCGTCTTCTTCAAATCGACGCCGTAGAAGATCCGCCCAATAAGATATCCTGACGGGACAGCACCGATAAGATAGGCAAGAAGTACGATTACAACCGTTTCCATCATAATTCGTCACCGTCTTTCTTGCTCCGCAGCACGATACGGATTGGTGTCCCCTCAAAAGAAAAGGCGGCGCGAAGGCGGTTTTCTATAAAACGGACATAAGAAAAATGAATCAGGTTCGCGTCATTCACAAACATGACGAAAGTCGGCGGACGGATCCCCACCTGCGTCATATAATAAATTTTCGCCACACGGCCTGCATGGGCAGGAGGTGGATTCACAATTTTCGCATCATCCAGCAAATCATTCAGAACTGCCGTAGACACCCGCATGGACTGCTGCTCCGCCACATTGTAAATCATATCGCCGAGGCGCTGGATGCGCTGCTTTGTCAGAGCCGATCCAAAAAGCATGGGGATATAAGGAGCAAAAGGAAGGCCGTCACGTACCTGCTTTTCCAATTCCACCATGGTATTCGTCTCTTTGGGAATCATATCCCACTTATTCACCATAAGGATAAGTCCTTTGCCAGCCTCATGGATATACCCGATAATCTTTTTATCCTGTTCCGTAAGCATATCGTTCGCATCAAGGACAAAAATCGCCACATCGCAATTATCAATTGCACGAATCGAACGGATAACACTGTACTTTTCCAGAGGTTCGTCAATCTTTCCTTTCTTACGCATCCCTGCCGTATCTACAAGAATGAAAGTCTTCCCTTTGTATTTCCATACGGAATCCACAGCGTCACGAGTAGTTCCCATTTCATCAGCCACAAGAGAACGCTCATAGCCGAGAAGAGAATTGATCAGCGTCGATTTCCCTACATTCGGACGCCCCACGATCGCCGTGCGGATGATATCGGGAGAATCATATTCCTCACGAGGCGGAAATCCTTCCGAAATCTTATCCAGCAAATCACCGAATCCCAGATGGTTCACAGCGGATACCGGCATGGGATCGCCGATTCCCAGGGAATAAAACTCATACGTATCCATTTTCTGATTTTCACTGTCCACTTTATTCACGCAGAGTACCACTGGTTTTCCCGTACGCCTAAGCATTCCTGCAATCGTCTGATCATCCTCCTGCACACCGACACGGGCATCGACGACAAAAAGAATCACATCTGCCTCTTCCATGGCAAGCTGCGCCTGCTGGCGGATACCATCGGATATCTGATCCGCTTCATCACGGAACTCAATACCGCCCGTGTCAATCATGGTAAACTCACGATCCAGCCAGCGCACGTCACAGTAAATACGATCCCGCGTCACACCGGGGATATCTTCAACAATTGACACACGCTTCTGGGCAAGGCCGTTAATAATCGTAGATTTTCCCACATTCGGGCGTCCTACTATAGCAACAAGAGGCTTGCTCATCTTATCCTCCACTTTTACATAACTTGTTTCGGGCATAACTTCCCATTTAATACTATTCTAAAAATTGTATGCCCAACCATAGATACTGTCAAGTATTGTCAAGTCAAAGCAGCTTTCTGCTGAAATAAATACCACTACAAAGGAATGAATATTTTTTATAAAGAGTATTTCCTATACGTATTTCTATAATACGTCATGCATCAGAAAAGACTGCCTAAAAAATTTTTTAATCTTTTTAACTCACCCCTTTACATCGATATTTTTCTATGTTATAGTATGTATAGAAAGTTTTAGATACTTAAGAGTTTATAAAAAAGGAGATTTATCATGAAATTATCAAAGAAACTTTTAAAAGCGCTTGTTGAACAGGTAAACATGGAATTTGCATCCGGTTACCTCTATCGTTCCATGTCCCACGACATGAAAAATCTGGCACTGAACGGCTATGCAAAATGGCTGGACAAACAGTATGAAGAAGAAAGAGAACACGCCCTGAAACTCATTGCTTACATTGAAGACAGAGACGGTACCGTCGACTTCCTTCCGATTGAAGGTGTCAAGAAACACTACGACAATCCGCTGGATGTCGCTAAAGACTCTCTGGCTCACGAAGAAGCTGTTTCCGCTTCCATCCGCAGCCTCGTTAAACTTGCCCGTGAAGAAGGCGATCTGGAAACTGAAATCTTCCTCCAGTGGTACGTCACCGAACAGATTGAAGAAGAAGTCAACGCCCGCGACAACATCACGGGATTCGAAAAAGCACAGGAAGGCGCCGCTCTCCTCTACATGTTCGATAACCACCTGGGCGACAGATAATACTTTACTGAAAATTGAATAAAACAAAAAAGAGCTGCGAAAGGGACGCTCCCGATTCGCGGCTCTTTTATTACTCATAAAACCGTCACAAAAGGAGCTGCAAAAAGAAACTCATCTTTTCACAACTCCTTTTCTTCATTCATCAGTCTGTTTTATTCCACATCAACGGCATCAGGACGGCCTGCATCATCCAGTCCCAGATATTCCACGCCTTTCACATGTCCGTCATAGGACAGGGTCACGAGGTACTGAAGTACCTTGCCGTCGAAAATCTCATCGTCCATCATCACCGCCATCACGAAGCTGTCAGGACGATAGGCGCGGGTAGTGTCTTCCTGTTCCGGATCATAAAGGAAAACAAATTCCTCTCCATCGTATTCCGCACTGCCGTATACACGCTTCAGTTCGGAAACATAATACTTGTCCACGCCGTCAACAATCATGTTCTTTTCATTTAAAAATTCCATTATTATCACCTCTTTGTCCATTATAACAAAAACCGGCCTGCCTTTTACAGGACTTTTTATTCGTCAGGACTTACAGATTTCCTTTATAACGAAAAGAGTAAGGAAATAAAAGGCAAGTAAAGATACTCAATCAATCCGTAGAGTGCAGCACCGGCAGCGAGTCCCACAACAGCCCCGTTGATTCGGATGCCTTCCAGTTCTTTGTGGACTTTCGCTTCAATAAATTCATTCAGGTCGCTGTCTTTGAATTTCTTCAGGATATCTGCGGTGACGGAAGAAATATGGGGATATTCTTCTTCCAAAATATTTCCTCCCAAAGCTCTGGCGCTCTCATCAATGCCGGCACGGAGTTCTTTGTTTTCCGCCACGCTTCGGAGAGCATTGTGGAGCATAGTTCGCAATTTCGGGACGAAACATTTTTCAAATTGATCTCCTGCCACCCATTTTTCATAAAAACTGTTGTATAGGGCATCTGCTTTTTCTTCCACGGAAACAGATTGATAGAGTTCTTCCCCAAAATGGACAAGGGCTTTTTCCGCTTCTTCTGTTTTCAGGAAGGCTTCTACAGCAGCATTCCATTCTTTCAGGAGCGTTTTGTGAAAAGGGTGGATATCCACGCGCCACAGTTCGATTCGTTCTGACAGCGCCGCAAGGAAAGCTTCCGCCATGTCTTCATAGTCTACTGTATTTGTAAACTTTGCAAAGCTATAAACGAGCCTTTCCAAAAATCCGCGCTCCCGATTTTCTCCCAATTTTTCCAGTTTATTTGTGATTATCTGCTTCATTTGATCCGATTTGACGGCGCGCTGTGCTTCTTCAAGGAGTTTATCCAGAAACTGCTCCGTATAGTTTCCTTCCAGCGCTTTTTCTCTGAGATAAAAGCCAAGACTGACTCTTACATTATCCACGCCTTGCCTGATCCAGCGGGACAAGTCTTTCTTATGGTTTTCCATGAATCCCAGAAGAAGTTCGCCGCCGCTCCGGGCAAGGTCGGTTTCTATGTCTTTCACGGACCCTTCTGCTTCTTTTTCAATGAATTGAATGAGGGAAAAATTTTTCAGCAAGTCAGTAAAAGTTTCTTTCCCCACTAGTTTTCCTTCCACCGTTTCCTGAAGCCGCCGGAGAACGGCTTCCCTGTTAGCAGGAATAAGCGGTTTAAAAAGAGGAAGATGAAGTCTGTTCCGGAAAAGGGCTTCTACGGCAAACCAGTCGGCAAAACAGCCGATGAGACAGGACTGGGCAAGGAAGTAAAAAAGGCCTGCCAAAGGATTTTCACAGAAACAGTGAACTCCTATGGCGATTACGAAAAGAATAGCTGATGCCAGGAAGATGCGGTTCGCCGTTTTATATCTTTTCATCAGAAAATCCCTCCCGACCATACCGCAAGGTAGAAGAGCAGTCCTGCCATACCGCCGATGATGGTACCGTTAATCCGGATAGCCTGCACTTCATTTTCGACACTATTCTTTGCCATGCTTGCCATCTTTCTGCCGTCATAAGGAGAGAGCGCTTTGGTGACACCGCCGGCAATTTTTTCATGGAGCCAGCCGACGTGACGCCTGCATTGCTTTAAGAGGAATTTATCGTTTTTTTCCTTTTTTTCAGGATTCCCCAATTCATTTTTTACAAGGTCCAGTATTTTTCCTGCCAGAAATTTTTCCACATTTTCCTGATGGCTGTCCCAAAGGTTTTCAAAGAAGTCTTTCCTGTTTTCCAAAAGACTTGCAAGATTAGCGGACACCCATGTATTGATTTCCTCCTGCAGTTTTTTATCTTCTGTAAGCCGTTTAAGAAAGCTGTCATAGCTCTTTCCAAGGGCGCACCTTACTTCGCTTCCAGGATCAACGATGGAATCCGCCAGATTCCACACCTGCTCCTGAATAAGGCGGATATTTTCCGTTTCTTCTCTTTCAACAAAGCTCTCCAGCAAACCGCGGAACCACCCCCTGTCCCTGTACTTCGCCCAGGCGCTTTGATAGAGCCGTCTTACTTCTGTCTGGGTAAAGCGGTTCTGAAGGAATCCTTTCGCTTCTTTCGCAAGTACTTGGGCAAGTACCTGTTTTCCTTCATAGTTTTTCAATGTGTAAAGAGCAAAAGCGATACGGTCTGCCCAATTTTCTTTTTGAATAGCACTTTTCCCTTCCCGAAGAAGCAGATTCCAGATCTTGCCTTTATCCACGGCAAGAATGCCGCAGCGGCAGGCAGATTCCAGTAAAGGCAGGAGAAGTTCTTCCTGTTTTTCAATTTGGGCAAGAATAAGCTCACAGCTTAAATTCTTTTCCAAAAAATCTTCCAGCAGTTCTTCTGTAAACAGTTCTTTCCCTACCATGTCCCGCGCCATGTCCACGATTTGGTCCCGCCGTCTGGCAATGATGTCAGTGCGGCAGGAAATCCCCAGCGGTTTTCCGAAAAGGGAAGATACGGCAAAAAGGTCGGCAATTCCTCCTACGGAAGCAGCAAAGGCCATATGGAAAAGTCCGCCGCCAAGCAAGCCGGTTTCTTTAAATGGCGCCGCAAGCAGGCAGATTAATACAGTACCCGCCAAAAGTCCGTCAGCTTTCTTTTTTCTGTCCATGGTTTTCCTTCCTGTTTTTTTACATTATATCCCGCCGTCCATGGAAATAAAAATAGGAACGCTGTTACACGTTCCCGATGACAATAATTATTTGCCCGCTTCTTCCAAAGCACGCTGCGCCGCATCGAAAAACTGCTTATAGGAAAGGGTAGCACCGGAGATGCCATCGACTTTATTCAACTCCTGTTTCTGCAGCAGCGCTTCCGCATAAGTTTTATTTGCTTTCAATGCAAGCTGGGCTTTGTTGTAATAAACCTTATTTTCTATTTTTCCGTTTGTTTTTCCATAATCCTCCCCTTTCCGTTTTCCGTCTTTCAGGAAGCCGTCAAAAGTAGCTGCCGTGATTTTATGGTCTTTCACCGTAATGGAAATAATGGAATACTCTCCTTCTCCATTTGCAGCGCTCTTTCCTTCAAAGGTACCGTCTTTCGCCTTGGAAAGGAGCCCTTTCGTGTCCACTTTCGGCGGTTTATATTGGGTCAGCCCCGATTTTGTGCTGCCTTCGGACGCAGGCGCTTCTTTGGTATCACCGCAGCCGCTGAGCAGCGTCGCTGCCACCAGGCCGGCTGCAGCCGCAGCGCCATATTTCTTTAAATTTTTCATGCTTTTTCTTCTTCTCCTCCTTCACGCATATGTCCATGCTCGATGATAACGATCCGTTTTGCCGCTTTGCCGACATGGTCGGAATGGGTAACGGTAATGATGGTATGCCCCTCTTCATTGAGTTCACGGAAAAGGTTCATGACCAGTTTTTCATTTTTCTCATCCAGATTTCCTGTCGGTTCATCGGCAAGAATGAGGACGGGATAATTAATCAAAGCTCTTGCGATACACACGCGCTGCTGTTCGCCGCCGGAAAGCTCGCTCGGCAGGTGACCCGCCCTGTCTTCAAGACCGACACGGGCCAGGGCTTCCATGGCTTCTTTCTTGTCAGGAATGCTGTGATAGTATTGGGCGACCATCAGATTTTCCACAGCCGTCAGATAAGGAATCAGGTGGAACTGCTGGAACACCATGCCGATTTTATCACGCCGGATCTGTGTCAGTTCGTTTTTGGACACTTCATTCAGATTAATGCCGTCAAGGATAACTTCCCCCGAAGTGTGTTTATCCATACAGCCGATGATATTCATCAGCGTGGTTTTTCCTGAACCGGACGGCCCCATGACGGCGAGCCAGTCTCCTTTTTCCACGGTCAGGTTGATATGTTCCAGTGCAGGAACACGCCCGCCGTAGAGCATGCCCACATCGGTTAATTTTAAAAGACTCATCATACGCTCCTTATTCACCACGCAGGACGATGGCCGGCTCCACTTTTACAGCGGTTCGTACAGGCAGCATCGTCGCCACAGCTGTCACTACAATGGAAAGAATAATCGTCATAATCGCAATGGGAAATGAAACTTCAAGACTCCTGCCAAAAACATTGACTCCGACGGCAAGAGCAAAAAGATATCCGCATCCTGTGCCGATTATTCCGCCGATAAAGCCGAGCATACAGCTTTCTCCGAAAAACTCTCCTGCTATATTTCTGTTCGTTGCCCCAAGGGCTTTCTTCAAACCGATTTCACGGCGCCGTTCAGAAACGACTTCGGTCATCGTCGTTCCCACACAGACAAGCGTCAGAAGGAGAACAACTACCGTAACGAGCAGAACAAGGGCCTGCAGTTTGCCGAGGACGGTCTGTTCCGATGCGGCAATCTGCTTTACTGTCTGCGGATGGACATCGGGTGTTTCGGCCGCCATACGGGCCGCAAGAGCTTCCAGGTCTCCTGAATTCGCCACAACACTCACCTGCACCATGCTCAGAAGATTCGGCTTTCCCAGAAAATCCCAAAGGCTCTTAATATCCACATAGGCAAATTGTTCTTCTTTGCCTCCGGTACGGACAATGCCTGAAACGGTATATGTTTCTTCCTTCGTTCCGTCGCCAAGCGCTACGATCACCTGCGACCCCGGTTTCGCCTGAAAGCGTTCGGACAGCTCATAGCCAAGGAGTATTTCTTTGGAATTTTCTTTCGGCATTTCTCCATTGATCTGCCAGTAGGGGCTTACCTTTCTGATCTCATTGAAATCAGTGCCGCCGGTAAGTACGGGTGACTCATTAATCTTCAAACGTTCATAAAGGAAAGGTGCCGCACCGATTATTTCTTTGTCTTTCAGCATATCATAAACGGGAGCGACAGCCGCCTCCTCCATGGTTGCTTTCCCGTTGGCGGGAAGCAGGAGGAGATTTGCACCGTATGCGCGGAATTCACGCCCCATCTGCTCGGGTACTTCTTTATACACCGTGATCATGCCCGAAATAATTGTCGCACCGATAGCCACCGCCAAAAGGGCAATAAACATTCTCAGCTTTCTCCGCAGAAGCGCATTTGTCACCATGACCAGGTACATATGTAATCGTTTTATATTCATAGGAATCACCTGCCATGGAGAACAATTGCCGGACGGAGCCTGAGAATCGAACGAATCGCAGGCAGACTGCCAAGCAGGATCATAAGAATCAGAAGCACGATGAGAATCGGAATGACAATCAGGTTCACCGCGATACCCGATCCGAAAACGGCATGACCGATAATCTGCGCAAAGCCGATCCCTACAAAATAGCCTAAGATACCACCCGCCAGACCTGCCATAAAAATTTCTGACAGGACTAGGATGATTACCGAAACATCCGTTGCGCCGAGGGCCTTCAGCAGCCCCAGTTCCCTGCTTCTTTCCATGATATTTGCGCTGACCAGGTTAGAAACCCCCATGGTGGCAGAAAGCAGGGAAAGGACAGTGATGAGAAGCATAAGAAGCTGTGTCTTATCCAGAATACGCCCTTCCGATTCGGCAATCTGCCGGACAGGACGGGCCACGGAACCGTGGATGACCTCTTCGATCTGATAAGCGATGGAGCTTACATATGAAGTACAATACCAGATTTCATATTCTTTGATAGAAAGGCTTTTCGGATTGGCAGCGGCACGGCGGGCCAATTCGTTTTCGGGTGTCGTCATGGCGCTGACAGTGACGGTATCCACCTTTCCTTCCAGACCGAGAGCTTTCTGCACAGCCGGAAGATACGCGATAATTTCACCGTCTTCTTCACCGCCGCCGGTAAGAATGCCTGAAACGGTAAATGAACCTTTTGTTCCATCCTTATTAGTATAGTAAAGGGTGTCTCCCTTTTTTACATGCAGGGAAGCTGCCAGATCCTTCCCCACAAGAACGGAATTTTCTTCTTTTTCTTCAGGCCATTCTCCATCTACCTGCCACCAGGACTTGAGATATTGCTCTCCTGTAACGAAAACTTCACCGGTGGGAAGATCCATCTTATGATCAAACCATGTGCCTGAAACAGGAACAGATATACCGTTGTCCAACGTGACATGGCCGTTCAGATGGGGAGAAAGGGCGACAATGTTATTTGTCCAAAAGATAGTCTTGATTTGCCCCAGGTCAGATTCTTTCAAGTATTCTTTCGGTGCCGATTCATCGTCCAGCCCGTAAATATCTTTCAGAATGGAGGAATTTTTTGACGTCACCGTGATATTTGCGCCAAAGGCTTTCAGTTCCTGATTCACCTTTTCTCCTACGTCAAACATGACATTCAGCATCGCCGTTGCCAGTGAAATGCCGAGGGCTACGGTAAGCGCCACGAAAAGAAGCTGGCGCCCCTGCCGGAGTATGGCGCCTTTTACCATTTGCCAGAACAATTATATCCTCCTTTCTGCTAACGGAAATACTTCGCTGCGGCATCCAGCTCTTTCTGCTCGATCCGGATCTGTCCGTTCCCTACTCCATATTTTACGGGAATCGGGTTGCAGCCGCCGGGAAGTCCGATTGTTTGCTTATTCATAACCACGTCGCAAAGTTTGCAGACGATTTGTCCTTCTCTTTCAATATAGCCTGTCGGCCCGCAGATTTCACAGCAGTCCAGTCCGACTCCGTAAGCGGAGCCGCCTTTCAGCACCACGATGAAACGCACTTGCGTCCCTTTCTTCGTCCGATAGGCAAAACGGTGGAGATGTCCGTCATTCACCTTATTGATATCAATGCTCACCATCTGATCCTTTGCGGTAACGGACACCGCAGGAACCAATTCTTCCTTTTTGTTTGCATAAGCACTGCCCACGCTGGAAAGAATGATCATCACGATGAGCGCGCCTACGGAAGCCTTGCCCCAGCGCTTTTTATGTATATCGTCTGCCACGATTTTCCTATACTGTGCAGGATTGCAGCCTGCCGGCCTCGCCGGGCATTTCTGTGAAAACAATGCGGCAGGAACCGCAAAGACCACGATAAACACAATGAAAATAAACCAGTCCTGGTGATCAATAACCGGTGCCATCACCTTGATCAGGTACCGTGCAGGAAGGATTCCCCTTGCCATCAGAATCTGGACAAGATAAATAATCTGCTGAATTAAAAGCGCCGCCACCTGTATAAGAAATACAGTATACAGCCGTTTGTCGTTCAGCGATTTTGCCGCATGGTAAATGAGCCAGCTCCCCACGACAGCAATAAATAATCCTGTAGCAAATCCGAGCATGCGGATAAGCATTTCCGCAGAAAACGGATTATTCACATTCAGTACGGTGGTCACGGGAATGAGCCATATTTCCATGCCGTAGTACATCGTAAGAGCCAGTACGTTGATAATGACGCCCTTTTTAAAAATGCCAAGCCGCTTCATGAATTTTTCGGATGAACCGAGAAGCACACCTGCCAGAATAAGTTCGCTGATAATGGCGAAAAATGCCATCAATCCCTCAAACCCTTCACGGCTGACCGCATTTCTTGTCCCCTGTTTGGCCGCCATGATGAAGACAGAGCCCCAAAATCCCCAATAAGCAGCTTTTCTGAAAGTTTTGCGAAGATTCCCTCCGTCACAACTGTACAGAATAGCAAGCAGCACTGCCAGCGGCGTCATAAGCGCAGTACCGAATTCCATGGCGGGAATAAGCTGCTGCAGAAACATTTGAAACTGCATCATGAGAATTCCTTTCGAATAATCACAAAAAGAAACGGCTGCAAGTAAATCCCCGGGACAGACCGGATAAAGAAATTTTTCCGCAGCGCAGATATTATATTTCTTTATTGTCCTGCCGCCCGGGGATTTCTTTACAGCATCTTGAAAACATCACTTGGGAAAGACCGTTCCGCCTGCTTTCCTTCTTACATTACCAATTGCGCGGAACGTAGTCGAAAGTCCATTTCATGACGACCGGTTCTTCCCAGAAATGACCGGTAACGCCTGTTTCCTTATCTACATGGAGGCTGTAATTCTGACGTGCCGGGCTGTCAATGGAAAATTCGCATTCATATGTCCCTGCGCCAAGAAGCTTCAGGTTTGCGCCGTAGTGCGGGCCGTCATCAGCGCTCATCGGCATGAATACGCCTTCAATAGACTCGCCGGTCTGCACTTTGGTCAGTTTATAGTGGACGGTGAGGTACGGGATCCATTCTCCGATACCGAAGCCGCATTCGTTGCCTTCCGTGGCATGGATATCGGTCTCCATATGGATATCCGCCTTATCCGCTGCCAGCATGGAGCCTTCCGGTTCCATCTGTACAGGCTGGAAATATACGAGGGCCACTTTGAAGTGGTTGACGGTATCTTCCTGTTCATCGCCGATCGGATACTCCTGGAATCCTGCGGAAGCCGTCATGCCTCCCGCCAATAATGCAGCGGCAGCAAGTCCTGCGGTAAAAACTTTTTTGAAACTGTTCATTTTAACACTCTCCTTATAAAAAAATGGAAAAATAATTGTATATAAATGGGGCGCCTGGAGATCAAGCCCCCAATTATAACCCTGCTTAGGATCCTTCTTATTCCTCTGAAGAGTCCGAAAGAAATATTTACGCACGCTTTCTTCCACGGACAATCAGCGTGATACCTGCAGCAATGAGAAGCGCAAGCTGGAGCCCCACAGACTCATAGGTCGGATAAAGGCCAAGCCAGTCAATATTTGGGAACCAGGAAGCGGTAATTACTGTCTGGGGAACAAGCTGGGCTTCCTGCAAAGAGCTGATTCCACCGCCGGCAAAGCTGACAGCCATAAGGTACATCAGAATACTTGTGACGATAAAGAAAGGACGGAGCGGTATACGGAACAGCCCCAGACGGATAACGGCAAAAATAACAGCAAGAACCGCACATCCGGTCCCGAATCCGAACCAAATCATATCAGTATCCCCTGAAGCGCCGTTAAAAAGCGCCTGGTAGAAAAGAATCACTTCCGCCCCTTCACGGTACACCGCAAGGAACGCCGCCAGCCCGAGAGCCCTCGCTTTTCCTGTGGTAATGGTCGTTTTCATCATACTTTCTATATATTTCTTCCATTCATCGCCTTTTGCCTTTCCGCCCATCCAAAATCCGACGGACAGAAGAACAGCGACAGCAATGAGGGCCGTCACGCCTTCAATGGCTTCTCTTGACGCACCGCCGGTAAACTTACCAAGGATAACGCTGAAAATATAAGCAGTAACAAAGCTTGCCGCCACAGCAGCAATGGAATAGTTGTAAACGGTGCCGAGGTATTTCTTATTTCCCGACTTCGCCAGATACGCCATAATCGCTACAAGAACGAGAATCGCCTCCATCCCTTCGCGAAGCATGATCAGGAATGCCGGCCAGAAAGAAGTCCACCGCCCGCCGCCTGCCCCTTTGCTGTCAAGAGACTCGATATCATTTTTCATCATAGAAAGAAGTTTATCGGCTTCTCCGCGAACCGCATCTTTACCCCTATTTTCACGAATCGCTTTTTTCAGCTCGCTGTACTGATATTCCGTCAGGTTGGCGTTCTTCGAAGAAATAGTCGTCCTGATTGCTTTTTCCAGCCCGTCATTTTCGTAAACCCCATAGTAAGAATCATTGATTATTTGTTTCGCGCCTTCTAAATCGCCGTTATTATATTGTTCGACGCCCTTATTGATCATCTGCTCCACATGGGCATAGACCTGCATCCAGTTCTGTGCCGCTTCGGCAGGCAGTGCCGCAGTCAGCAAGAGAAACAGCGCTGCTGCGATACTATATAAAAATTTCATCGTTCTTTTTTTCATCTGCTCCTCCCTCTTTAATCACATCATCCGCCGATTTCCCGGATGAACTATGTATTCCTGTCAATTTGATCTTTCATCTTTTCCGGCGGCAGATTGAACGGTATACGGATCAATTTGATACATTCCATGGGCTGTCCTTTCGAGTCGAGCGCCGGTTTGAACGTCCAGCGGCGGCAGAACGCCATCGCCAGCTCATCCACACCGCGCCGCCCTGAAGTAACCGCCACCTTTGTCTTCTTTACCTTCCCATCTTCTCCGATCGTCGTAAACACACGGACAACGCCTTTAAATGTATACATTCCTTCTGGCGGATAAGAATCCACGATGATTTTCGGCGGCTGACCCATCGTATGCGTACTGCCGTCACCTTTTTTCTTCACCACGATAGTACTTGATATTTTTTTCTTCGGATCTTTTTTTGCGTCTTCAATTTGTTGCTGGAATTTCTTCACCGCATCTTTTTCATTTTCCGCAACGATCGGTTCAGTATCCGCCTTTTCTTCGGGAACGTCGGCTTCCGTCTCTTCCAAAGGTTCCGGTTCCGTATCGGGAGGCGGGTTTTCCCGTTCCTCCATAACTTTCACGATATCCGTTTCCGCTGCCGGCTCATTAGAAATATCCGCCGCTTTTATATTTTCCAGCCCTTTGCCGGGAAGTGCCTCTCCTACAAGAGAACCTCCCTCCGCACCATCTTCATAGCCGGGATCTTTCGTTTCTTCCCCCTCGCCGCTTTGCGGTGCGTCTTCCAATTCAATGGTTGTTCCCACTTCCGACGCGACTTCCTCCGCCGATCCGTCCAGCAGCGGCCTTACCAGTATCAGTCCGCCAAAGACGGCACCATGGAGACCAAGCGCCAGAAGAATAACGACAAGCCAGTTCGTACGATAATGCATAACTACCTCTTCCCCGATTCTGCTGCCAGGGAGACATGGCGCGCTCCCGCGGCCTTCAACGAATCAAGCACACTTGTAATATCCGCATAATTCGTATCCCTGTCCCCGCGGATGACGAATATGGTCTCCGGCTTTTCCGCAAGCGTTTTCTTTACCCTTTCGGAAATACCGGCCGTCGGTTTTGCATCCATATCATAAAAGACATGGCCCGCCTTATTCACCGTGACAGAAACCACTGTCGGCTTCGTTTCCGATCGCGCCGCCTGCGCTGCAGGCAAATTAACAGGAAGCGTATTCAGATGGACCATATAAATCGTGCTCACCATGAAAAATACCAGCAGGAAGAGCATGATATCAATCATCGGGATAATGATGACCTCCGGCTGCGAGAGCAGATGGAAATTCCGCTTCCCCCTCATCAGATGCCTCTCCTTCTGCCCTCCGAAGAGATGATGGCGTCCGCTTTTTCTATAACGGTCAAAATATCATCCATCTTTTGCGCAAAAACGGTATGGACAACAAGAGCGAAAATAGCGACACAAAGACCTGCCGCCGTTGCGATAAGCGCTTCGCCGATCCCCCCGGTGATAGCCATCGGCTGGCCCGCCTGTAAATTGAAAATCTGGAAAGAACTGATCATACCCGCAATCGTTCCCAGAAGACCCAAAAGGGGGGATAACGTGACAATCATAGATAAATAATTTAAATGGGCTCGAAGTTCGGCGGCGGCCGTACTGTACGCCGTATCCAATGCCAGCCGCAAATCCTTTCCTTCCGCCGCGGCACGAATGCCTTCCTGCGCCACAAAAGCAGCCGCATTGTCTTCCCGCGCCGCATCGGCATAAGCGTCATTCCAACTTTTATTTAAAAGCATATTAGGCAGGTTATCCACAAAGATTCCCAGATTTTTTCCTGCCCGGTGATAAAACATGCCCCGCTCGATCATAATGACCGCTGTGCATATAGAACAGAGCAGCAGCGCGTACATAACGGGGCCGCCCGACTTAAATACGTCAATAACTTCCATGACACTCTCCTTCATATTCATGCCGTATGAGAGCCCGCCGATCCGTATCTTTCGTAAGTATACGGACACGGTCGCTGATTCCCTCCGTCACGTAGGCCTGTAAATCTTCCGTGATAAAAATACCTTCCAGCCGGGGAATCCGTTCCAGCCACTCCCGCACCTTATCAAGACCGCCGGCGATACACGCCGCGCCGCTGACAGGGAGCATTTCCCCATTTCTTTTGTAAATAAGCGTGGCGCTGATAAGCGGTATTTTCTTTTTGATTTGGAAAATATGGCTTTGCATCAATCCGTCTTTTAAAAGAAACCGGCGGTAATCACCTGACGTTTCTACGGTATCCTCGCTGCCGAGCGCGACTGTTGCGATGAGCGTACTCCTTTGTCGGGGATGCTGGATGCCAAGACGCCATGCAGAACCGTCCGGCTTATTTCCCACGACGCAGATATCTCCGCCTGCGTCAATCATCATGGAGCATTCTCCCATGTGTTCCGCAAGAGCTGCCGCCTGATGAAGGGCATACTCTTTTGCGATACCGCCCAGGTCGAGAGACATTCCTTTCTCTTTCAGAAATACGGATCGCTCACCGATTTCTATATGCCTGTAATCAATGAGGACCTTTGCCTTCTCTATCTCTTCCTCAGAGGGAATCCTTTCGTTTTCCCCGCCGATATTCCATAAAGAAGTAAGCGCGCCGACAGTAGGATCAAAAATACCTCCGGTGAACACCGCTTCACGCAAAGAACAGCGGCAGACATCCCTGCAAAGAGAAGAAACCATCACGGGTTTTACCCCGGCGGCTGCGGAAATACGGGATACATCGCTGTCACTTCGGAAACGGCTGCAAAGATTTTCCACATTCCGGAAATATGCCCGCACCGCTTTGGACACCTCTCCCTGCGGCCTTCCATAAGACGTTATACGAAGAAACGTGCCCATCGCTTTTCCTATGTCCGTGCATATCTCTTCTTTTTGATTCACCATGTCTTCCTATTTTCCATATATGTTCCACATATAAATTATAACTACTCCAATATATTATATTAGGAATGTCAAATATATTGTGGTATATTATAAGAGTAACCACTTATCACTCCTCTGTCAATATTTCTTCAAACATCAGCGTTAAAATTTCAATTCATCAATCAGATTCAGATTCACTTCGATCATATACGATATAAACTTATGTTTTTCATAACTGCCATGCATAGTTCTCTTCTGAAAAACAGTCGGCAGGCCTTGTAAAATAAATAAGGCCGCCTTACAAAGAAACTGATTTGCATGCCCGGAAAACCATCTTATAAGACAGCGTATATTTTTATATTTCATTTAAACAGGCATCAGATACTCCATGAAACCACGAAAACTTATCGCACCTCTGACAATCTTTTTTATTTTTCTCTCCGGCTTCTTTCTCCAGACAATAAATTTCTTAGAGGTAAAGACCGATGCTGTCTCGAGTGCCACAAAATCGGATTATGAAAGCGGAGGCTATGACCATTTTTTACAGAAATTCCAGCTTCCGCCCGCAGCAAATAACTATGAAATCCTTTCTCTCCATGAAAAAGAAGCGGTTTATACCGTTTTGGTGAACACGGAAAAGGAAGGCGGCGCCTCCGCTTCGGAGTACATGGGCGCAAAAGTAACGATCCACCCGAAAATGATTATTCCCTATGATAAAGAAGATGCGGCATATACCGCCCACACAGAAGAGATTGCCGCACTTTTTAAAGACAAAGGATATGCCGTGGAAATACGTCCTTATGACACTCTTATGTTCCGCTCCCTTGTCCACAGCGGCCGCTTTGATTTAGTTCTTCTGGAAAAGAGAGTATCGCCATGAAGAAATTCAATTCCTTTCTTGCCCGTTTCATGCTTGTGCTTCTCGCTCTCCATGGACTCATGGGGGCTTTTACGCTTCTCCGCCTGACCGCATCCAATTGTAAGCCCCTTTCTTATATCCTTCTTGCGGCCCTCCTTCTTCACGGCATACTGGGTATTCTTTTGTCAAAAGATGCCGTGCGTGAAGGAATGCGGACCGGGCGGTGGTACTTAAAAGAAAATGCGTCCTTTTGGCTGATCCGTCTGTCGGGATTTATCATTCTTCTTTCTGTCTGGTTTCATATAACCGCGTATACCACAACGGTAAACGGCGTATTTTTCCTTCGTGAATTCACGACTCTCCGTTTCTTTTCACAAATCATTTTCATCTCCGCCATTCTTATTCATCTTCTGTGCGCCACGAAACCCTGGATGATCAAGCGGGGCCTTTTGAAATATGAAGAACGGACAGCCGATTATATTCTTGTGTATTCCATATTTTCCGTACTGTTTCTTTTTGCTTTGATTTCCTATTTCATTTACTGGAATTTTTAGGGGGCTTTATGGACAAAGTTGTCATCATCGGCTCAGGCGCAGCCGGTTTATCCGCCGCCATCCGTCTGGCTGAGGAAAATGTGCCTTCCTTCATCGTGGAAGAAATGCCCCCGTGGCGCGCCCAGTCAAACATGGCAGAAGGCGGTATCAATGCAGCGCTTGACACCATGGGCCAACATGATGAACCGGCTCTCCATGAAGAGGAAACATACAAAGCGGGACGCTTTTTAGCCTGCCGTGAAGCCGTTCACCGCCTGACTCACAGTGCCCCCCAAATCGTGAACACCCTCTTTGCATGGGGTATGTCTCTCAACCTAAACGAAGACGGAACGATCCAGCAGCGCCCTTTTGGCGGGCAGACAAAAAAAAGAACCGCTTTCGCTTCTGCCAGTACGGGAAAACAGCTGATGTACACTCTCGCTGCAAGAGCGCGTTTTTTTGAAGCCGGACGCATGATCAGGCACATCACAGGCTTCCGTTTTCTCAAGCTCATGACAGAAAATGGACAGACAAAAGGCGTCCTCGTTAATGAATTACAAAAGAACAGGATTTCCTATATTCCCGCTTCTGCCGTCATCATCGCATCAGGCGGCCTGAACGGCCTTTTCGGAAATGCCACGGGCTCCGTCCTCAATACAGGAAATGTAACCGCCTCTCTTTTTGCGGACGGTCTTCCTGCAGCTAACATGGAGATGATCCAGTACCATCCCACCACCACCAGACTTCACGGGAAAAATATGCTTATCACAGAAGCGGTCCGCGGCGAAGGCGGAAGACTTTACGTGGAACAGGACGGGAAAAAATTCTACTTCATGGAAGTGAAATATCCTGCATTGGGCAACCTTATGCCCCGTGACGTCATTGCCCGGGAGGAATGGCAGTGGATCAAGCAGGGCATCCAGCCTTATCTGGACATGAGAGATATCCCCTCGGAAGTGAGCATCCATAAACTGGCTGGAGTCCTTGAAGCATGCCATGATTTTCTTGCCCTTGATCCTTTAAAAGAACCGATCCCCGTTTCACCGGGTATCCATTACTTCATGGGCGGCCTTTATGTCGACGTGAACCACCGCACCCCCATTGCCAACCTTTACGCGGCAGGTGAAGCGGCCTGCCAGTACCACGGCGCCAACCGTCTGGGAGGAAATTCTCTTTTAGGCGCCATGTATGGAGGACGGACAGCCGCTGATTCCGCCATGGAAGATCTGTCGGGGCAGACCTCTTCCTTCCGTCCTGATGAAAAAATAATGACCCCCGCGTATTGGACAAAAGATAAAAAAGAAGGGCTCCATATTCCCGCCGCGCGAAAAGCGCTGAATCGAATTTTACAAAAATCTCTCGGCATCGAACGAGATGAGAAAGGACTGCTCCTCGGCCTCTCTGAAGTACAGGAACTTCGCGCGGCTGCCGGCGGGCTCTATGACGAAAGCGCTACCATTGATGAAAACGATGCTTTCCCGAAATCCCTTCTCCTTGCGGAAGCGATTTTGAAAAGCGCGCTGAACCGAAAAGAAAGCCGCGGCGCCCACACGAGAAGCGATTATCCCGATGAACAGGAATCATACCGAAAAACGACCGTAGCCGTTTATAAAAATGGCGGAATCCATATTTCATTAGCAGCGATAGAAGGGGATCCCGATGGACATTAAAATCATCATCAAACGGCAAAAAGACAGCCGATCCGCCCCTTATACCCAAGAATTCACCTATACGGGAGACGGCAGGCTCACAGTAGCCGATTTTTTATCCGAACTGAATACCCGTACCCCGCTTCTTACCGCCGACGGGAAGGAAACGAAGAAAATCAACTACGCCTCCAGCTGTCAGGAAAAGAAATGCGGCGCCTGCGCCATGCTCATCAACGGACTTCCCCGTCTGGCATGCTCCCTCTTCCTCTGCAATATCGTGAAGAAAGGAAAAATAGAACTGGCGCCCCTTTCCAAATTCCCCGTCATCAGCGACCTTCGCGTAGATCGGGAAAAAATTTTTGCCCGGCTGAAAGAAATGCAGGTCTGGCTTTCTGAAAAAGACCGCGATGAGAAAAAGGGCGACCGCTCCCTTCAATATGATGCGGGACAATGCCTGATGTGCGGCTGCTGTCTTGAGATCTGCCCGAACTACACGCCGGAAAGCACCTTCAGCGGTGCCGCGTCCATGATTCATGCTTTTAAAATACTGGAACAGAACAAAGAGGATATACATCTTCAAAAGCTGAAAGAAAACTATGAAAAATACTTTTTTGCAGGGTGCAGCCAATCTCTGTCCTGTGTGAAAATCTGTCCCCTCGGCCTGCCTCTCGACCGTATCCAGAGCCGCGCCAACCATCACCTGCGGGAAACAAAAAAATGAAAAAATTTCTTTTTTCCCTTATCCTTCCTTTTATTCTTGCAGCATGTGCTCCTTTTCAGGACAACACGCCCCAAAGCCATTCCTTCTTTGCGATGGGCACCTACATGAAAATCACCGCCTATGGGAAAAACAGCGAAACCGTTTTCCTCCATGCAGAAAAAGAAATACGCCGTCTTGATACACTCCTTTCCGCAGAAAATCCGGACAGTGAAATCTCCCGGCTCTCAAAGGAAGGAAAACTGATCCCTTCAGAAGACACCGCCCGCCTGATCAGCCTTGCCGAATCATGGAACAGGTCAACCGGCGGTACTTTTGACATTTCCCTCGCGCCCCTTTCCAAACTGTGGGGATTCCCCCATGGCCCCTATCATGTGCCAACGGAAACCGAGCGCGGGGAAGCACTTGGTAAAACAGGCATGAAATATATTTCCCATAACGAAGAAACAGGAGAATATTTCCTGAAAAGCGGATGTGCCCTTGACTTGGGCGGTATGGCAAAAGGAACAGCTGCTGAAAAAGCGGCAGATATTTTAAAAGCTGCCGGTATTAAAAACGCCCTTCTTGATTTAGGAGGAAATATCAAAGTCATCGGTACGAAACCCGGCGGCAGACCATGGCACATCGCCCTGCGCCACCCTGATGACACGGATAAAACAGCAGGGACGCTTTCCGTCTCCGACACGTCCATTGTCACCTCCGGCGACTACGAACGGTACTTCATCGAAAATGGCCGGCGGTACCATCACATTTTTGATCCCCATACAGGACAACCCGTACAAAACGGGCTCCGCGCGGTGACCGTCATCTGCAAAGACAGTGAAAAAGCGGATATCCTTTCCACCGCTCTCTTCGTTATGGGCGAAAAAAAAGCCGCCCTGTTCTGGAAAGAACACCGCGGTGAATTTCAAATGATCCTATTCAGAAATGACAATACCCTGATGATCACTCCCGATTTACAAAAAATATTTACTTCTGAACTTCCTGTCGTTCTTATTTCCTGACAAGCCATGATAAAAAAAGACCTTTACCTCATTATGTGCTTCCTTCTGGCAGCGGCCCTCCTCTTCATAGGAAAAGAAACCCTTATGCACGATGCGGGTTCCGTCACCGCCACAGTAGACGGCGCTCCGTACGGTTCGTGGCCGCTGGATAAAAACGACATCATCCACATCGGTACACCTTACGGACAAAATGAGTTCACCATCAAAAACGGAACCGTAAAAATGACGGCTGCCGACTGCCCCCATAAGGACTGCCTCCGGCAAGGAGCGATTCACACCGCCGATTCCGCCATCATCTGCCTTCCTCATCATTTAGTCATTGAAATACAATCCGCTGCAGATAAAAAAATTGACGGCACCGTTCGCTGAAGGAGATCATCCATGACAAAAAAAGTGAGTGTCATCGGCCTGTTTACAGCCATGGCACTTTTACTCAGCTGCATAGAAAACCTGCTTCCCTTCCGGACAGGCATTCCCGGCATTAAATTAGGCATAGCCAACCTCATTATTGTCATTGCCTTTTATTTCCTGCCGTCCGGGGAAGTCCTCTCTATATCCCTTCTCCGGGTATTCTTCCTTTCCGTCTTCAGCGGTAGTCCCTTCACCGCTGTTTTCAGTTTCACAGGTGCCATAGCCAGCTTCTTTGCCATGTATATTTCTTATCGTAGAAATTCTTTCTCCCCTGTCGGTATCAGCATCATCGGTGGCGTGACACACAATCTGGCACAACTCCTGATCTCCGCTCTTCTGTTAAACACCCCCGCGTTCCTGTGGTACAGTCCTGTCCTGCTTCTATCCGGCACCGTCACAGGACTGATAAACGGACTGATTACCACAAAAATCATCCATACCGTAAAAGGGATGAAATGGTAAATATAAAAACATAGTTTACCATTCGCTATAAATAAAAAAGCCCGCCTTATTAGACAAGCTTTAAACTTCATGGCGGAGAGAGGGGGATTCGCCCCCATGCCGGTATTCACCGACAACATAATTCAATTACATAACAGCTTTTTACCTTTATTTTTCATTACTCGCCTTTCTTTACCAAAAATAAAAAGGCGTTGTCAGAATGCAGCTGTTCTTATTAATGGCTTTATCTGTTTTCCGTTTTTTTACCTTAAACCTCAATAAAACTCAGTCTTAGTCATTGTGATTACATATCGCTCTCTTTTGTCCCCCCAGATTAGTTTATCCGGATCCTGATCCAATGGGATATCAAAAGACACATCTAATGTATATCCGTCTTTATAAAAACGAAATTCATCATAATGATCAGTACGGATATAAAAATCTTCTCCCTTCTCATTCTTTCCTTTTATCCAGCCCCTCTGCAGCAGCTGCTCTGTATAATACTCTTTTATGACATTCCCTTTGGCTGTAAGAATAAATGACCGGAAACTAAACGCTCTATCGGATGTTCTGGCAGTAATGGTAAGTTCATCGCATAGAAGGGTATCCGTTCCGTAAATATAAATATCCGGAATATGCTCATATAGATCCTGCCTTACAGGCCTGGAAAAATATTCAATTCCGGAAGCACATACTTCTGCTATAAAACCGATTACTATAAAACTCACTACAAGTCGTGGAATACATTTTAAAACATTTTTCAATAAAATGTCCTTTTCGACATATTCCAAAGCCTTTTTCACTACTGTTTTCTTCTTTACATACGCTAAAAGCTCTTTCCATAAATTTTCCATCTTTGGCCTCAATCCACAATAATGCTTCCATCTTTTATTTCACTTTGCATAGCGTCTGCACGATCCACTACTCTTTTTTTACTTTAGGGTCTTCTATGGTTGTGCTCTTACTTTCAGAAGAGAGGATACGGATGTTGTTTCCTGCTTTGAGATGGATGTCTTTGGCATCGACTGTGTTGCCTTTGACTGTCATGTCTTCTTTGCCTGCTATACTTTTTGGGCTATTCTCCAATCTCAATTTTCTTCCATATATTTTGCAAATCTGTTTCTTCTTTCCCCCTGTTTAAATAATATTTTTTCCATAAACTATGCAAAATTTCTATCTCATCCGGTGTAAACTCATTAATATCTGCCAGTACAGAATATCGACTTCCATACAATGCTTTCTTTTTGTCTATTTTATGATATTCAGTTTTAAGTCTCTTTCCTAACGTTAATGCTTCATTATAATATTGCCTAATTTTTTCTCCATGTCCAGTGATTATAATAAAATTGTCATTTCCATATGCATAGAAAACATCATTTACAATACGCCAATCACCGATAATATCTACTTCCGCAAGCTTCTGTGTATCAATAAGCCCTGCTTTATAGCAAGAATTATAAAAAGGCTTATAATAAACAGCCCCTCGCTTATGAGTATTCATAAACATAGCTTGAAATCCCCGTTGCTCTTCTTCTGTAAATTCCGAGTAACTAAAAACGTTCTCCCGTTCAGCCATGCCAAAAGATTTCCTATAAATATTTCTCGCCTGTTTCATATTGGCATCTTGTATATATACCTTTTCTTTTCCTATATCCATATCATATATGACATACTCACCTGCCCCTAAAGCATAGACCTTATTATCTATTACATATGCAGCAAGTGCCCTGTTTGTAATAATTTTATTTTTCTGTGTATCTAACAATGCATATGTTTCGCCAAGAACACGTATTTTATCCCCACAAAGTAAATCTATTGAGGGAGGATAATCATCTCCATCAAAAATAATATATACAATCCCCCCACAAAATAGTAAAAGCAAAATGTTTATCATACAAAAGATAACTTGCTTATACCCCATTTTTTTTAATCGTATCATATCCTTATTCTCCTTCGTTATTTATACCAAATCGAGAGAACGTCCTATTTATATAAAGAATCCACATAAACGGGGTTAATCTGCCTGCCTGCATTGATAATGCTGCTTCATTATTGAGCTCAATAATTTTCTTGATAAATTCATTGGTCAAGTTACCCATGATGTAACCACCTTGACCATGAGCTTTAGGTTCTTCCAAATTATCACCTTGCTCTTTCGGTCTCCAATGAGGTTCCTATTATAGTAGCCTCAGAATTATCATACCGTGGTCTTACTTTCTATTTTATAAATAGTAATGCTATATCTCCTATCTTCAATTCGAAATACTATGTCTTTAATTGGTTTATCCATAGGGCTCCAGAAAGTAAACCTCACAACATACCCCTCTTTACTATAATTAAATAGTTCTTTATTTTTGCCATTTGTAGTATGGTAATCTGTTCCATTTTTATCTATACCTTTCTCCCAACCACTTTTAATAAGTTCAGTCTCATAATAACTTTTAATATCTTCGCCTTTGGCTTCTGTAGAAAAAGAACCTATGCCAAGTGGTTTCTCTATATTACGTGTAGAAATAAGAATATTATCACCTAATAAACCATTACTTTGATAGACTTGAATAGCAGGAATATGATTGTAAAAATCTTTTTTTACTGCCTCACCTTGCCAAATATTACAAGCGTTTATTATACCAATAGTTAAGACAATGAATAAAACACCCATAAAATAGATTTTCATCTTCTCTGAAACTTGTTTTCGAAGTACCCTCTTAGTCATAATTACAAATCCTTCTATTATTAATCTAACCCATAAAGATTATCTTGTATATCCCGTTCAATTTTGGCTTTCTTATCATCTACACTTTCGCTATTTCCTATACCGCCTCCCACACTGGGTGTTCCAATCCCTATCAAATATATGGCAACTTTCCCTGCATAATCTGAATAGATTGGAATTTGTGCCCCTACACCAATTCCTGCAAATACACTTCCAGTAAAGGTGACTCCACTTAATACTTTGTCTAACTTTTTTATCACTCAAATCTATCCCCTGAACTAAGGGAACAAATTTAACTACTGATATAGAAAACCCCAGAGGAGATGTTGACGCACCTATACTTGTTCCTGCTGATATATAACTTTTACCATCTTGAGTTTTTATATCATATATGTAATCAAATTCTCCTCCCACAATGGAACCAGCATTAGCTGTCATTATAATTGCGTCTGCATCCTTATTCTCTTTAACAATATCAATAAAATCTGTCTTTAGTTTCTCTATATTTTCTTCTGTTGCCGGTTCTCCTTTAAGTTTCAGATACTCTTCGGCACGCCCATCATCAAACATGATTTCTGCTATTTCTTCAGTAGATAAATATTCATTCCACTTTGTACCCACTTGAGAGATGTAGGCGCCTGTGTGTCCGCTTCCTCCTGTCATCTTGGACAGGATTCCTCCAAAGGCGGCGGAGATGTTTTGTACTGTATCGGGATGTTTGTTTATCCAGTCTTTCCCTTTGGTCTTTTTCAGGTATCCTATGGCATATTCGTTGGCTCCTCCTGCTATCAGGCCGCTTAGCGCGCTTCCTCCGCTCTTGGCGCTCGTGATGGCTCCCAGCATTCCATGGAGGGCTGCCTTTTCTGTGGATCCGTCTTTCCATCCATTGTGGGAGGCTATCTCATGGATAGCCCGGTTTCCGACTATCCCCAGTTCTTCCAACAGTCGTTTTCTTTCTTCTACTTTTGTTTTGTCGAAGATTTCTTTGAGTTTGTTCAGGCTGTTTTCCGTGTTCCTGTTTAATTGGGATATATCCTGTTTCTGGTTTTCTTTGTCTGTTATTGTAATGGTTCCTTTGGCTACGGCTGACCTCGTGGTTGTTCCTGCTTTTCCTCTGACGGACGGCACTGGTGTATTCAGGATCCCTCTTTCATTTAACGGGATTTTTGAGCCGTAGATGGTTTGGGTGATTTTGTTCATGCCGTTTCTTTGTCCTGTTATGGTGTCTTTTCCATAGCGGTTATTTGTTTGGGAGTCTAAGGGATCGTTCTTGTCTCCTCTTCCTATTTTCCCGTTGTAGGATATTCCGTGTCCTCCTGTTTTGTATTCTGCTTTGTTGTCTATGTTTTCCCATGCCAAAGTACCGGTGGTGATCCGGTTCTTTTCTTTTTCTGCTTGGCTGTCTATGACGGCTCCTTTGAGATGGGTGTTGTTTTTGACTTGGATGGGTTTACCTGCAAACCACCAAACCAATTCTTATAGATTTATCCAAAGTAATTATAGATATATAATTGCTGCTATAATCAGCAATGCTATACTGCTTCCCCAAAGGCATTTTTGTGAGAATTTATATTTTTCTAATTCTTCTTTTGAGTAGAGTAAAGCCTCATTTATGACCAATACTTTCATAAGCATTCCACCAATAATACCACTAAAAATCATCAGCATCATCACAACTATATCCCAATTTTTTGTAAAAATGCCAGTAACTCCCCCCATAACTATTACAATTCCTATCTCAAATCCACCCATAGTCATGACATATAATATTCTGGTAAAAACTGTCCATTTCTGATATTTTTTCTGATACACATATATAGATTTTATTATTAAAATAACAGTACAACACAGAAGCACCATAAATTTTGCAATAGACCAGAATCCACCGGCAATTAGTACATTCATCTATTCTTTACCTCCTGGTAATACTTTCTTACCTCCTCTTCTTTTATATATTCTTTCGTATAATCTCCAAATGCACCTGAACTAAGCAGACATACAAACAGAATCGTTACAAGTAAATTATTAGAGCCATGACAAATAATGCTACACTAGATCCCCAAAAACTTTTTATTAAGAATTTATACTTTTCTATTTCCATTTTAGAAAAGTGCATCCTTTCCTCTTTTAATAAACTTTTCACATACCATCCTCCCATAAATCCACCAAAAATCACTACAGAAAACACCTTTATTACCCAATCGCCTTTGATTATATTAGAAACCCCTCCCAACGCAATTATTGAGCTCGCAGACAATGGTACCATTGTCATAACATATAATATTTTTGTCAATTTTCTCCATTTTTTACATGTTTTTATATAGAAATATATAGCTCTTATTATAAAAATAATGGCACAACACAGAAGCACCATAAATTTTGCAATAGCCCAGAATCCACCGGCAATTAGTACATTCATCTATTCTTTACCTCCTGGTAATACTTTCTAACTTCCTCTTCTTTATTAGTAGGCGTCTCTGCTTTTATATATTCTTTCGTATAATCTCCAAGCACACCGCCAAAAAGTCCCCCTACAATCGGAATTCCCAATGCGACACCACCACTCCCTAACACTGTTCCAAAGATAACCGGCGCTAAATCAGCAGTTATCACTTTATATCTGTTCCAACCGCTATACAGTCTGCTGTCCTTTTGGATATCGTTAAGTGCCATGCCGATCCCTACCACTCCTCCTGCTTTGAAGAAGATTTTAGAGGCGGTTCCCCCATATCCATAGTATTCGCTCAGTGTTTTTGGCAGTTCGGTCGTTTTATCTACTACGAGTTCTGACGCTACAGAGAGTCCCATGTTAAATTTGCTTGGATGATATTCTTCCGGTGCATGAGGAGACTCCAAATGATTATTTTCATTGGGCATTCTTATTTCCAGGGTACCGGAAGAATTGATTACTTTATGATTTTTATCAACATCTAACTGAATCCCCGGTAAACGGACGACAGGATGTTTCCAGTCCACTCCTAATCTCAGGTACCGGTTATATTCTTTGAACAGGCTGACGGCACTGTCTTGTGTAAAGCCTTCTTGTTTCAGGTAGGCGATTCCTTTGTTGTAAGAGTTCGTGTTTTCTGCGTACAGGAATCCTGAGCCTCCTTTTTCCGGCTCCTGTTCTGTCATAATCCGGTTCAGATTTCTCAGGGTATTTTCTATTTCCGTTTCGGTAGCAGGACTGCCATCTTTCTTTTGTAACAATGTTTTAGCCATCTGTCTGGCTGGAGATAGAGCGTCAGCAAATGCAAAATAGTTCCACTTTGCCCCCATCTGTGCCGTATAGGCGCCTGTGTTTCTGTCTCCTGTCAGGCTTCCTGCGACGGCTCCCAAGGCGGTGCTGATGGCTTGTACGGTATCGGGGTGCTTGTCCATCCAGTCTCTTCCTTTTGTTTTTTCCATGTATGCCAAAGCAAATTCGTTCACGCTTCCCGATACGGCTCCTGACAATGCGTTTCCTCCGCTCATGGTTCCTGTCAGTGCGCCTATGGCTCCATGGAGAAGGAGTTTTTCTGTGGAGCCTTCTTTCCATCCATAGTGGTCTGCCGCTTCATGGATGATTTGGTTTCCCACTATGTTCATCATGTGAATGAGTTCCTGTTTTTCTTCTACTTTTGTTTTGTCGAAGATTTCTTTGAGTTTGTTTAAGCTGTTTTCTGTGTTCCTGTTCAGTTTCTCTATATCCTGTTTCTGGTTTTCTTTGTCTGTGATGGTTATGGTTCCTTTGGATACAGCGGATGTCGTGGTTGTTCCTGCTTTGTCTTTCACGGTGGGACCCATGTTTGAGAGGAGTCCCAAGGCATTTAAGGGGATTCCTGCTCCATTGGTATAGGAGATTCCTTTTCCGCTTGTTTTGTATTCAGCTTTGTTGTCTATGTTTTCCCATGTCAAAGTACCGGTGGTGATCCGGTTCTTTTCTTTTTCTGCCTGGCTGTCTATGACGGCTCCTTTGAGGCGGGTGTTGTTTTTGACTTGGATATCGTATCCTTCTTTTCCTGCATAGATGCCTGCCTGTTTTGTGACGCTTTCGTAGGTGGAGTCTGTGTTTGTTTTTCCTTTCCCTCCGCTTACGGTGACGGCGCTTCCCGGTGTGTAGCTGACGGATAGGCCGGATGTCTTGCCTGTTTCTTTGTAATTCTTTTTGTCCTGTTCGCTTTCTATGGTCAGGTTTCTTCCTGCGTTAGCAGTAACTTTGTTTCCTCTGACTGTCCCACCCCGGATCAGGGTGTCGTTTCCGCTCGAAAGGGCTACCGTATTTTTCGCAGTGATATCTGACGGGGTATGGGTAAGGATGGTTTCTTCTGTCTGTCCTTTCCCTTTCCCGTAGGACGCGCCGATGCCATAGCCTCCTTTGCTGAGGGATGCGCCTATGCTCCCGCTTTTTGCTTTGTAGTCTTCTATGGTTGTGCTTCTGTTTTCGGAGGAGAGGATACGGATGTTCTTTCCTGCTTTGAGATGGATGTCTTTGGCGTTGACTGTGCTGCCTTTGACTACCAGGTCTTCTTTGGCGATGACGGCGGCTGTCTTTCCTGCGGTGATCCGGCTTCCTTTTGTTTCTTCGGTGAAGGTTTCCGCATGGTCTTTCCATCCGGTGCTGCCCAGGCTGATATTGATTCCTACGGCATTGTTTTTATTAATGGCTTTATCTGTCTTCTGATTTTTCTGTATGTCTCTTGCGTTCATGCCTGCCTGCAGGGCATACAGGGCTTTCAGCCGGCCGTCTCCCACTTCTCCGGCTCTCTTTACGGGAGCGGCTACGTTTCTTGCCGCATTGACGGCCGCTCCGCCTAAGGATACGGTAAGGCCGCTCTTTTTGTATTCGTGTTCTTCTTTTCCTCTGTAGGTATTGTCTTTGCTTTCGATGTCTACGTTCCTGCCTGTGATGAGGGTGTCTTTCCCGGCAATGATGTCGGAGGCTCTGACGGATGCCGTCTGTCCGGCTGTGATGGTGACGCTGCCTTTGACGCTTCCCACGGTGCTTCCTGCCTGCATAGTTTCTTCGGTGTCATAGCTGTCTTTTTTCTTTTCGCTCCCGATGGTAAAGCCCAGTCCGCTTCCGATGAGGCCGCTTTTCTTTACTTGTTTTTTGTGTATTTCTTTATCTGTTTCTTCCGCAGCATGTATGGAGATATTTCTTCCGGCTGACAAGGTTGTTTCTTTGGTGGAGGCGGCAGCGCTTCCTGTAAGGCTGATGTCTTTCCCTCCCTCTATAGAGACGGTATTTCCTTCTATTATGCTTTTTTGTGCTTTCACGGCATGGACTTCATCGTGGGTGGTCGTGGTGGTACTGCTGAGCAAACTTCTTTCTTTATGGCGGTGGTGTTCTTCCAGGTCTGTTATTTCTTTTCCGTTTTCTACCGTAAGGTTTCTTCCCGCTTCTACGGCGGTCATGCCTTCGGAGCGGATATCTGCTGCTTTGATGGATATGTCTCTTTCGGACTGCATGGTGAGGCTGCCTTTGGCGGTGACGGAGGAGCCTATATCCCGGGCGGCGCTGTCATGGCGGTAGTTATTACCGTCCCATGTGACGGCCGTGTCTTTTTTGACTGCGGCGGTTCCCATGGTTATGTCCCGTCCGGCTTTCATGGCTATATTTCCCGCCGAGGAGGCGGCGGCTGCCTGCATGCGGATGTCTCTTCCCGCTTCTATTGACAGGGTGCCTTGATTTCCTGTGACGGCGGCTTTCCCTGAGGAGGCGATGGTTTCTGTGTATCCCTGTTTATTTCTTTCTTCATGCAGGGTGGAGGCAAGGTCTATGTCCTGCCCGGCTTTCAGGCTGAGTTTGTTTTCCGCTTCCATGGTCCCGGTATTCCGGATATCCCGCAGGGCTTCTTCCAGGATGGTGGAGCCTTTTATGGTGCCTCCCTCGTTATTGATGTCGGAGGCGGAGAGGCGCATCGTGTCTCCTGCGATAACGGTGCCGCGGGAGAGGATGTCATTGGTGGCACGGATATCTATATTTTCTGCGGAAATAAGGGCAGAGCCTGTAAGGGTGCCGTTCTTTCCATGCGCCAGATAGACTTCCGGCACGAGGGCTTTGACGATGTTCCCGTCAGGCAGAAGGACGGAGGATTCCACCATCCAGACGATGTCTTCTTTGAGGGCGGCCTTCTGGTCTTCGGTGAGAGCCATGCCGATGCGGACGTCTTTATTTTCTTGGGCCCATCTCACAGCGGCGTCCATGAGGGCTTTGTATTCAGTTTCTCCTGCCGGCCGCCCTTTGAGCTGCATGAGCCGGTCGCGGACGAGTTGGCTTTCATAGTAGCCGTCGCCCAGACGTTTTTCGAGTTTCTCCGGGTCGTACTGCATCCGGCGGAAGAAGTAGTCTGAGGACAGGAAGGTTTTTCTATCCGCATAGGCCGGGTCGGTTTCCACAAGGTAGCGGGCCGTCGGATCGGAGGTGACATGATACAGGCTGCTGTCGGAAATATGAAGCGGTTTTCTTTTTGACGGACTCAAGTATGCTTCTGCTTTCGCCCCTTCATATACCGGGTTTGTATGGGCTTTGTCCACAGCGGCTATGACGGTCGTATCGGTGACTGCATCAGCGGGCATATAATCAGTGCGGGTTGTCCGTGTTTCTGTCCTCCTACGGGGATTCATTCCATGGTAAACTCTTTTGGTCCAGTAGGAGATGGCGGTTCCTTCTTCTTTTACTGTTTTATGGCCTTTTTCGTCCCGATTTTCTATATCTGTTCCATGGATGGTAAGGGTCTTGCCGGCGGTCATCACGCTCCTGTCATTCACTGCCCTGCCGGCTTCGAGGGAAAGGCTGCCGCCGGCTGCTATGTGCGCGGGGTCTGTCGTGTCTATCCGGTCTTCATAGACGGACCGGTCATAGATGTAGGTGGTGAAGTGGTCATAGTCTCCGCCGTCCGGTGTATACAGATGGTCTACATGTCCACGGCGCTCTATGTAGGCTGCGCCGGCTGTTCCTTTTCCACCCAAAGTGAACCGGTCTATCTTCCCCTGCCCTACGGCTTCTTCGTGGTGGGTTTTCCCTGCCAGAACGTTTTTAGTGGAGAAGTGTTCATTGCGGTTTTCCAAATGGTTCACGCCGATTGCCATATTTCCGCCGCTTTCCAGATAGGCACTTCTGTTTTCTATTTTTTCTGTTTTCCCCGTTATTTTCCCATTCTCATCTGATTGTCCGCCGATGGTCAGGTTTCCTTCGGCACGGATGAGGGCATGTTCGGTATTCGTAAGTGTGCCGGAAATGGAAAGGTTCATGTGTTCCCGGGATGCGATCACGGGCGCTTTTTCTTTATATGTCCCCAGATTATCCAATGTATCCGCTTCCACGGACAGTCTTGTTCCATAGATGCGTCCCGTGTTTTCATTGGTTATGTGGTTTGCCCGGATATGTACATTTTCTCCATTGACCAGCCCATGGTTTACCCATGTGTTTTCTGCTACGGTTTCTGTGTCCGCTCCTTTTATTTCTCCGGTTTCTTCATTTCGGATGTTTTTACTTTCCAGTGCCAGGTGTCCGCGGGAAAGGATCTCTTTGCGGTTGGTTATATTTCCTTTTACGGCTAGTGAAAGGCTGCTGCCTGCTTCCAGGCGCCCTGTATTGGTAAAGTCTTTTTCCAACAGGATTCCGGCTTTTTTCCCGGCGGATACGATGCCGTCTCCGGTCATCTTATCCGTTTGTATGTTTATATTCCCATCGGCCGCCAGTGTGCCTTCTGTATTGGTTAATGCATGTCCCGCTTTAATCTGCTGGCTGCCGCCGCTTTTGATGGTACCTGCCGCATTATTTATGGCGTCTCCGGTTTCTATGGACAGGTTGTTTCCGCTTTCCATGGCGTGTCCCGCATTGTCCAGTGTTTTTCCGGCATAGATGTCCATGTTTTCTCCGGCAAGGAGTTTGCCTTGGTTACGGATATTTTCTTTGGCCGCAGCGGACAGATTTCTTTCCGCAGCGATGGTTTTGTCGTTTTCCAGGTAGTTTGCGCGGAGGTCTGTATTTCCTTTGCTGTAGATGGTGCCGCTGTTTTTCAGGTCGCCGTTCCAGTCAAGGGTGAGGTTGTCTTCGGCGCTCCATGTGCCGCTGTTATTGACGCCCAGTCCTTTTTCTGTCCCTACTAAGGTGATCCGTCCGGCGTACATGCCTCCTATGGCGGCGGTATCGAGGGCGAAGGCGGGGTGTCCTCCTTTCCCTTCTATGGCAGAGGCTTCGAGGGTCTTTGCGTCTACGGTATTGGCCCCGGTGGTGATATGGAGGTCTTTGGCCCAGATGCCTGCGTTGATTTTCACGGCGCGGGAAAGGATGGCAAGGCTTTCCGTTTCTTTTCCGCCAAGGCCTTTCCCTTCGATGAGGATGTCTCCTCCTGTGATGTCGAAGCGCTGCAAATGGTCTTTTCCGTCATAGACGGGTTTTCCTGTGGTGAGGAAGGCTTTTCCTGTATTGATGAATCCGCCCCCATTTACGGTGATGCCGTTCGGGTTGGCAATGACGACGTCTGCCCTGTTTCCTGCCACTTCCAGAAATCCGTCCATGGAGGTGGAACCTGTGCCGGTGACTTCGTTTACGATGATTTTGGCCGGTCTTTCCGCCATGTTATTGTTCCCCTGTACGTATCCTGCCAGTTCGGTTTTGGAGAGGGTATAGGAGTTGTTCAGGATGGCGCCTTTGTCCGGCACGTTGAAGATTTCGTATTCGTTCCGGGATACGCCGCCGGAGGAGGGGGCTGTTATATTGACAAGGGGTATGCCGTTTGCTGTTTCTTCTACTTGCGGCTGATGGCGGGCTTCCGCTTTCGGATCGGGCATGATGGGGCCTGCCGCCATGCTGACGGTTTCTGCCATAAACAGTCCCGCCGCCAGCCATATGGTTATGTTTCGTCTGAGTCGTTTATTTGTTTTCATTGATGATGCACCTCTTGCCGTTCTAATTAAAATTTTGCCTATTTCATTTAAAATTGACAGCCCATTGTGAATCCGCCGACCCATGTCTTTGTGTGGCAGCCATCAGGCTTGTATAAGGCTCTGCTGATAAAGATATCGTAGAAGAGTCCTGATGGAAAGGTTCCTCTCATTCCCAGCGCCATGCCCGCGATGGTTCTTCCTGTCAGGATCTCTGTGGATACGCCGTATACGGCGCCTGCGTCGAGTCCTGCATATACGCTGCTGTGGAGGCGCGGAAGAGAGGATGACAGTTCGTTTCGGATGTACCATCCGTTTTCTCCCATGAGTGTGTATTCTCCGTCGAAGCCCCTGACGGTGTACCTGTTCCCGATGCTCACCATGTCTGTGCTGTAGAGGCGCATGCCGCCTGTCGTCCACTGCCCGTGAAGGGATGTGGTGAAGGATGCCGGCCGGTGTCCCAGGGTAAGGGGTTTCTGCCAGTCTATGTCCAGAAGCCACATTTTATGATGGGTTTTGGGACTCGCCGGATCGTCTGTGTCAGGTTTCGCGCCGAACCATCCTGTCCCCATTTTATATCCGAGGCGGGTGTACAGTGTGCCGCTTCCCGTATAGACGCGGTCAAAGAGTCCTATTTCCATGGCGGTGGTGTCCATGGCCTGTACGGGGATTTCCATATCGTTGATGAAGTAGTGGGCGTTTCTTTTTGTGAGGCTTATGTCCCAGCCGTATTTTTCGTTTTTGGTGCGTCCCATGACATGGCTGAAGGTGAATTCGGTGATGCGGGTTTTCCCGCTGCTGATGAAGTCATAGGGCCGGGACTCTACGGTCCGGTGGTATCGGTAACGGTTGTGACGCAGGGTGAAGGTGTCCCATCCTCTGGGGATGGAATAGGAAATGCCCTGCCCTCTGGTTCCTTTTTCGTATCCGTCCCGGGAGCCGTCTGTATTTCCGCTGATGCGGAAGAGGTCATTGGCATTGAAGAGCCGGTCTATTCCCAGGGCGGCGTTCCACTGGATGCTTCCTGTGTCTTCCAGTCCGGAGTCGTCCACGGAAAGGCTTCCCTTTATTTGTTTCCCCTTGGTTATAGTGAGTTCCACGTCTGTCATGTCCGCTTCTTCGGCAGGGAGGAGTTTCATGGATACGTCAGAGGAGCTGACGCGTTTCATCTGTTCCAGCCCCTGCTCCAGGCGGCGGATGTTCAGGATGTCTCCTTCTTTGATGGGAAATGCGTTTTTCCATGGGATGAGGGCGCTGTTTTTGCTGTAGATGATTTTATGCAGCCTGCCGGTTTGGATGCGGAGAAGGAGTTTTCCGTTTTTCATATTCTGCTCGGGAATCACGATGCGGCTGGTCACGTATCCTTTGTCCAGCAGTTTCGCATTTAGGTCTTTTACCAGCCTGTTGACAGATGAAATCCCCATGTCCGTGTGAATATGGGGCTGTATGATGTCCTGCAGCCAGCCGAACTTTTCTTCCTGCCCTGATAAAATAATTTCGTCTATTCTAAACACGGGTCCTGCGGCACCTTGCATTTCCTCTTTTTCATTCAGGCTGCTTCCCATATTTTCCACGCGGGGCATGCGCAGCCTTTCCTGCCGGTCTGCTTCTCTCTGCCGCGCTTCTTCCAGCCGCTCTGCTCCTGTGTAATCTAAAACGGGAGCAGCTGATACCGCTCCCGTCATCATGGTTAAAAAAATAAAGGCTGTTACAATTTTCCCCTGCATGATCGCTCTCCCAAAGTAATATTTCAAATGTTTTTCTTATTTCCAATTATAGTTTACAGGGAAGGCATTGTAAATGTTTTCTTTGCTGCCCCTCTCCGCTTTAATTTTCTGCTGCGCCTTTTGCCAACATGACGGAGAGATCTTCTTTTTCTTCCTGCATATCTGTCTCCTTTGCCGCCGCTTTCGCCAGATCATCAATGGCGTAAACGAGGGGTTCTTTTCCTTCATCGGGAGTAAGGAGCATCATCACATCTATATGGTCATTTTCACGGAAGAAATACGCTCTGCCGTAAAAGGGCAGGATGAGTCCGTCGGAATCAAAGGTAATTTTCGCGCCCATCGTATAGAGATAGGCTTCATCGGCTGTAAGTTTGCGATACGGCTCGAAATCGGACAGTGTGATTTTCACGCCTTCTCCTAATTCTCCCACCACGTTCTTCGCCCAGTTCTTCATTACCTCTTCCGCCCCTTTACGCAGCGGCGAGTCCTCATCCAGAAAGGCGCGGTTCATCCGGGAAAGGCTTCTCCATTCTTTTACGGTCAGGTATTCCCGAAAAAACGGTTTCAATGTATCCGCTCCCGCAGGAGGCAGCTTGGCGGTGACAATGTAACCGTAAGCGAATTTTCGGCTTTTTTGAAGCATGACGGAAAGCTGCCCCATGTGATAGGGATAGGTGAAATTGTGGAACTTCAGTTCCTGCTGTTCAGGGATATCCTGATAGGTAAACGCAGGCGGCAGATGTGCTTTCGCAATGGACTGCAAGTCATAAGCAGACGCGCCGCCGGAAATACAGAGAACCGTCATAAAGACTGCCGCCGTTTTCTTCCAACTCATGTGCTGCTCCTTTCCAGTCCGTAAAAGGCATAAAGTAAATTTTTCCCGATTTTTTCCGCCGCCGTATGGCTTCCCTGTACGATAATGAGATAATACATGCCGCCCTGCCTGTACAGATTCGTATAGACCCACATCGGATAGGACAGGTGTCTTTCGTCGGAAATAATCACCCGCGCTTCCTGGGTCCAGCGATAGGTGCCATCATGATTTTTATAGGCATGCCACGGTGAAAAAGAAACCAGTTCCGCCTGCAGCTTCTGCCCTTTGATTTCATCCAAACGGCCATTCAGCATCCGCTGATATTCTTCTATGCTGATTTTCGGCATGCCGAAGAGGGGGTGCGGCCGTGTCGCATCTTCATGGAATGCGCTCTCCCAAAACCGGGCAGCCTTTTCCCCTTTCCCATGGAAGAAGGCTTCTTCCGTTCCTTTCACAACAGAGACGGAAGCGGAATAGGTACCGCGGATATCGGATTTCCTGATCTGGTACAGATGAAGGGAGTCGTAAGGGTACGGCGCCCGGTCGGGGTACATGTCCATTCCCGGAGGCGTGGTGAGGAAGTACATCACTGCCGCCCAATCTGTTTTCCCGTAATCTTTCCGGTGTCCCGATTTCTTAAATATGGTTTCCGCGCGGCTGCCCCCTCCATCGGTAATCTGCACGTCTTCCCCGAAAGACAGTTTCCCCAGTCCGTCGATGACGAGATCCTCCGACTCCGCGTAAAGACAGCCTGCCAGAATGAAAGCGGACAGAGCCGCCATGATTTTTTTGAACATGGAATTCTCCTGTAATATATCATTTATCTTTTCATTGTAAGGAATCAGGGATATTTTCTCAAGTCAGGCATTTCCGTCTCCCACAAAAAATATCCCGCCATGGGTTACACAGCGGGATATTTTATTTAAATACTTATTGCACGTCAGCTTGCCCATCAGCGGTTTCCGCCGTCCGGGGTTCCGCGTTATGCTGTACGGAGAGCCTGCGGTAGCGGGCAAGCCCCGTACCTGCCGGAATCAGCTTGCCGATAATGACGTTTTCTTTGAGGCCGAGAAGCGGATCCACTTTCCCTTTGATTGCCGCTTCCGTAAGAACTCTGGTGGTTTCCTGGAAAGAAGCCGCCGAGAGGAAGGAATCTGTCGCCAGCGCGGCTTTCGTCGTACCGAGAAGCAGGTTCTCACCCACCGCCGGTTTCTTTCCTTCATCTTCCAGATGTTCGTTCATGACGCGGTAAGCCACGATGTCCACCGTCTGTCCCGGAAGCCATTCGGAATCTCCGGGGTCATCGATTTTGATCTTGCGGAGCATCTGATGGACGATGATTTCAATGTGCTTGTCATTGATTTCAACACCCTGTGAGCGGTAAACTTTCTGCACTTCCTTGACGATATAGTTCTGGGTCGCCTGTACGCCGAGGACCCGGAGAATATCGTGGGGATTGATGTTCCCTTCAATGAGGCGAGTACCTGCTTCGATTTCATCGCCTTCATTGACGGAAATCCTCTTTCCGAACGGAATCTTGTAGGTATCGGATGTCTCTTCATTGGTCACGGTAACAATCTTGATATTCGCATTTTCCGGAGAGTCTTCAATGGTGACTTTGCCGGCGATATTGGAGATGATCGCGTTCCCTTTCGGCTTGCGCGCTTCAAACAATTCTTCGACACGGGGCAGACCCTGGGTGATATCCTCTGCCGTTGCGACACCGCCCGTATGGAACGTACGCATGGTCAGCTGGGTGCCCGGTTCGCCGATGGACTGTGCGGCGATGATGCCTACCGATTCGCCGATTTCCACATGGCGGCCTGTTGCCAGGTTCCTGCCATAGCACTTCGCGCATACGCCGTGTTCAGAATGGCAGGTCAGAATGGAACGGACTTTCAGACGGTCATAATGCTTTTCAATTTCAGCAGCCTGGTCGTCAGTGATTTCTTCATTCTTCGCGGCAATGATTTCTCCCGTTTCCAGATTCACCACATCTTCCAGCGGGCAGCGGCCGGCGATACGGTCAGCCAGAGACTCGATGAGACCCCCGGCTTCCGTAATTTTGCGGACTTCTACGCCTTCCGTGCCTTCCATGCGTACGGAAATCACCGGAATATCGGCAGCCAGAAGTTTTTCAGCCGCTTCCGCCGTAAGGACGGTTCCCTGCGCCAGCACTTCTTCTCCTTTGCGGTTCAGAGCCGGCGTTTCCAATTTCTTTTCAAAGAAGCGGACTGTCACATGATGTTTCACGATACTCTTGTATTCCGCTGCGACATCCTCCACGCCGAAGGTAACGGTTTTCGGTTCGCCCGCTTCTCCTTCCGCTGTGGGAACGGTAACAACAACGGAATCAACGAGGAAACGATTCATAAGGGCCACATCGGACGCATCCAGTGTTTTCCCCTTCACAAGGAGAATTTCCCCGCTGCGCCGGTTCATGACGTCTTCTTCGAGAATGGAACCGTCCAATTCAGCGCGGTGGACATTGTAACGGCTGCGGACAGCCGCCTTGGAAACCAGTTTATTCCATTCACGGTCGAAATTGAGTGTCTGCACATCGCAGTCTTCTTCCCGAATGATGACATCCTGGGAAACATCGACAAGGCGGCGTGTGAGGTAACCGGAGTCTGCTGTACGGAGAGCCGTATCGGCAAGACCCTTGCGGGCGCCGTGGGAAGACGTAAAGTAGTCAAGGACGGTCAACCCTTCACGGAAGTTTGCCTTTACAGGCAATTCTACCGTTTTACCGGATGTATCGGCAATCAAGCCGCGCATCCCCGCCAGCTGGCGGATCTGGTTATCGTTGCCGCGGGCGCCGGACTGGGCCATCATGGTGAGCGGATTCATTTTCGTCATGGACGCTTTCATCGCTTCACCGACATCATTGGTCGCTTTTTCCCAGATCTTAACGACTTTCCTGTATCTTTCGTCATCCGTCATCAGGCCGCGGCGGAAATATTCCTTGATTTTTTCAATCTGCGCTTCACTTGCGGACAGGATATCATTTTTGGCTTCCGGTACGGCCACGTCATAAATGCCGATAGAAATGCCGGAAACAAGGGCATAATGGAATCCGAGGGCTTTAATGGAGTCCAGGAGATCTCCCGTTTCTTTGAATCCCAGCTTCTTAAAGCAGTCATTGACAAGTTTGCCCATCTGCTTCTTGCCGATGGTGATGCCGAGACCTTCTTTTCCGTCAGGGCGTTTATAGAAGAAGCGGAGAGGTTCAGGAATGGCATAGTTGAAAATCAGGCGCCCCGGGGTCGTGATGACAAGACCGTGTCCCGGTATGTCCACTTTAATGAAATCATGGATCTGTACCTGGTTCAGTGCATAGGCTAGCATGACTTCATCGTAATTGGTGTACGCATGGAATTTCGAGGGATCAAGCGCGTCTTCCTCTTCCTTGCTTTCTTTTACAATGGTCAGATAGTATGATCCCAGAATCATATCCTGGGAAGGAATGGCGACAGGTTTGCCGTCTTTCGTAGACAGGATATTGTTGATGGAAAGCATGAGCGTTCTCGCTTCCGCCTGCGCTTCCACGGACAGAGGCAGATGACACGCCATCTGATCGCCGTCAAAGTCCGCATTGTAACCCGGGCAGACAAGGGGATGCAGTTTGATTGCCCTGCCTTCCCACAGAATCGGTTCAAACGCCTGGATGCCGAGGCGGTGGAGTGTCGGGGCGCGGTTAAGAAGTACGGGATGTTCTTTAATAACATCGCCAAGGACGTCCCAGACTTCAGGGGACAGCTTGTCCACTTTTTTCCGTGCCGATTTCAGATTGCTCGCCAAACCGCGGGCGATCAGTTCATGCATGATGAACGGTTTGAAAAGTTCGATCGCCATTTCTTTTGGCAGGCCGCACTGGTACATTTTCAGTTCAGGACCGACTACGATAACAGAACGGCCGGAATAGTCGACACGTTTCCCCAAAAGGTTCTGGCGGAAACGGCCCTGTTTGCCTTTCAGCATATCGGAAAGGGATTTCAGGGGCCGGTTTCCCGGGCCGCTGACCGCTCTGCCGCGGCGGCCGTTATCTATGAGGGCATCAACAGCTTCCTGCAGCATACGTTTTTCATTTCTGACGATGATTTCAGGCGCGCCCATGTCCATCAGTCTTTTCAGACGGTTATTTCTGTTGATGACACGGCGGTAAAGGTCGTTCAGGTCGCTTGTGGCAAAACGCCCGCCGTCAAGCTGCACCATCGGGCGGAGGTCCGGCGGTATAACGGGCAGCACGGTGAGGATCATCCATTCCGGCTTATTGCCCGATTTACGGAAAGCTTCCACTTCTTCCAGCCGGCGGATGCTGCGGACTTTGCGCTGGTTGCTGCTGCTGTCCACATCTTCGCGAAGCTGTTTTTCCAAGGCTTCCAGATCCAGCTGGCGGAGAAGCTTCTGAATAGCTTCCGCCCCCATCTGCGCCTCAAAAGAACCGGCGCCGTATTCCTGGACGGCCTGCTGGTATTCCTGTTCATTTAAAACCTGCTTGTCCAGAAGCTTTGTTTCGCCTTTATCTATTACGATGTAGGCGGCAAAATAAAGGACTCTTTCCAGCTGGCGGGGGGACACATCGAGAATGAGGCCGATACGGCTCGGCGTCCCCTTGAAATACCAGATGTGAGATACCGGGCAGGCCAGATCAATATGACCCATGCGTTCACGGCGTACTTTGGAGCTTGTCACTTCCACGCCGCACTTATCGCAGACCGTGCCCTTATAACGCATTTTTTTATACTTGCCGCACTTACATTCCCAATCTTTCGTCGGTCCGAAAATCTTTTCACAGAAAAGACCGTCCGGTTCTGCTTTAAGTGTACGGTAGTTAATTGTTTCCGGCTTCGTTACTTCTCCGTGAGACCATAATCTGATCGTTTCCGGAGACGCAATACCGATTTTCATGGAGTCAAATTCATTTACGTCTAACAATTGCTCAGTGCTCCTTTCCGGAAATCAGGCATCCGGGTCATCGACAAGACCCGCTTCAGTTTCTATATCAGTTTCAGTAAAAGCCGCTTCTTCATTTGCAGGAGCCGCCGCTTCCGCTTCCAGCGTATCATTGAAAGAAGCCGTATCATCTGCCGGCACTTCTTTCCCTTCTCCGGCCATGCTGGATTCCATGGCATTTCTGGCTGCGGAAACGGAATCCTCACCTTCCATGGCCGCTTTCACTTCGTCTTTATGCCAGCGTTCGCCGCCATTGGATGGTTCCAGATCGCTTTCGTCCAGCTCTTTCATGACAACTTCCTCTTTGTCTTCATTCAGGACGCGGACATCCAACCCGATGGATTGGAGTTCTTTCATAAGAACCTTAAAGGATTCGGGAACACCGGGGCTCGGAATGTTTTCGCCTTTGACGATTTTTTCATAGGCTTTGACACGGCCGATGACATCATCAGATTTTACCGTCAGGATTTCCTGTAAGGTGTACGCGGCGCCATATGCTTCCAGTGCCCAGACTTCCATTTCACCGAAACGCTGGCCGCCGAACTGCGCCTTGCCGCCGAGCGGCTGCTGGGTCACAAGGGAGTACGGGCCGGTAGAACGGGCATGGATCTTATCATCAACAAGATGATGGAGTTTCAGCATGTATTTCCAGCCGATCGTCACCTGTCCGTCGAGCTTCTCACCGGTACGTCCGTCATAAAGATCGGATTTCGCATTGACCGGAAGTCCCGCGGCGGCAAGGGTGGCAGCCAGGTCTTCATCGCGGCAGCCGTCAAATACAGGGGTCGCGATGTGGACACCGGATTCTGTCGATTCGGGCATGCCGTAGGTATCAAAATCATAGCCTGCTTCACGGAGCCGCTTTTCAAGCGCTTTCGCCTTTACGGGATCTGTCTTGGCGTCTTTGATTTCTTCGCCGAGCATATGGCAGGCCCAGGACAAATGAATTTCCAGGATCTGCCCGATATTCATTCGCGAAGGAACGCCAAGGGGGTTCAGCACCAAATCGACAGGACGTCCGTCCGGAGTAAAGGGCATATCTTCAACAGGCAGGATGCGGGAGCATACGCACTTGTTACCGTGGCGCCCCGCCATTTTGTCGCCTTCGCGGAGTTTCCGTTTCTGCGCAACGTAAACGCGGACGAGCTTATTTACGCCCGGCGCCAGTTCATCGCCGTTTTCACGGGTAAATTCCTTGACGTCGACCACTTTCCCGAATTCTCCATGCGGCACACGGAGAGATGTATCACGGACTTCTCTTTCCTTATCGCCGAAAATGGCACGGAGAAGACGTTCTTCCGGAGTCAGTTCCGTTTCCCCTTTCGGCGTTACTTTGCCGACAAGGATATCGCCGGGGCGTACATCGGCGCCGATACGGATAATACCGTTTTCATCAAGATTCTTCAAAGCGTCGTCGCTGACGGATGCCAGCTCTCTTGTAATCTCTTCTTCGCCCAGCTTCGTATCACGGGCATCACACTCGTATTCTTCAATATGGATAGAGGTGTACAGGTCATCTTTGCAGAGACGTTCAGAAATGAGCACGGCGTCTTCATGGTTATATCCTTCCCAGGATACGAACGCCACAAGCACGTTGTGTCCGAGAGCCAGCTCGCCTCCGTCGGTGGACATGCCGTCCGCCAGTGTCTGCCCGGCTTCGACCTTGTCCCCTTTGTATACGATGGGATGCTGGTTGATGCAGGTGCTCTGGTTGGACCGGAGGAACTTAATCAGATCATAAGTATCATATTCGCCGTTATCCGCGCGGACGATGATCTGTTTCCCGTTGACAGAGGTAACCACGCCTGACCGTTTTGCAAGAACGCAGACACCGGAGTCCTGGCCGGCTACCCATTCCATACCCGTGCCTACAAGAGGCGCTTCCGGACGGAGGAGCGGTACCGCCTGCCTCTGCATGTTGGCGCCCATGAGCGCACGGTTCGTATCATCATGTTCAAGGAACGGAATAAGAGACGTACCGATAGAAACAACCTGTTTCGGGGAAACGTCCATGAGATCCACTTCTTCAGGAGAAGCTTCCAGAACATCAGGACCGCGGCGGCAGGCCACATACCGGTTCAGGAACGCGCCGGAATCTGACAGCGGCTCGCTGGCCTGGGCAATAACTTTATTTTCTTCAATATCAGCCGTCACATAGAGACATTCATTGGTCACTTCGTGGGTCTTCGGGTTAATCCGGCGGTACGGCGTTTCAATCAGGCCGTACTTGTTGACAATTCCGTAATTGGACAGTGAGGAAATAAGTCCGATATTCGGACCTTCCGGCGTTTCTACGGGGCACATACGCCCATAATGGGAATAATGCACGTCGCGGACTTCAAACCCTGCACGTTCACGAGACAGCCCTCCCGGCCCCAAAGCGGACAGACGACGCTTATGCGTCAGCTCCGCCAATGGGTTCGTCTGATCCATAAACTGGGACAGCTGGGAACTGCCGAAGAATTCCTTGATGGCTGCCACGACAGGACGGATATTGACGAGCGCCTGGGCGGTCATCTTGTCCTGATCCTGGGTAGTCATTCTTTCGCGAACCACACGTTCCATACGGGACAAGCCGATGCGGAACTGGTTCTGGAGCAGTTCACCGACGCAGCGGACACGGCGGTTGCCGAGATGATCAATATCATCCTGGCGTCCATAGCCCTGGATCATATTCAAAAGATAGTCTACCGCCGCGATAATATCCGCGCGGTCAAGAATCCGATAGCTGTCATCACGCATTCCATTGGAGCAGATCACCTTGACAGGTGTTCCGTCCTCTTTCTGGGTCATGACTTCCACCATTTCTACCTTGCTGAACACGCCGCTCTTCTTCAGGATCGCGATGGCTTCCTCGTCGATAAGGGCATTCCCCTGGATAATAATTTCACCGGTTTCCGTATCCACGATAGGCCCTTCCGTACGGTGGCCCTTGAGGCGGTTTTCCCAGGAGAGTTTCTTATTCAGCTTGTAACGTCCGACCTTCGCCAGATCATAACGGCGGGGATCATAAAAGAAGTTGCGGAGCAGGGTCGTACCGCTTTCTTCTGTCGCAGGTTCGCCGGGACGGAGCTTTTTATAAATAGCGATGAGTGCTTCTTTTGTATTCTGCGTTTCATCCTTCTTGAGCGTCTCTTCGATATGGATATCATTATTGAAAAGCTCCATGATTTCTTCATTGGAAGAAAACCCCAGCGCACGGATGAGGTACGTCACGGGCATCTTGCGGTTACGGTCGATACGGACGGAAACAACGCCGTTGGCATCGGTTTCCAGTTCGATCCACGCGCCGCGGTTCGGAATGAGCTGGGCGGAATAGATTTCCTTCCCGAAAGTGTCCATTTCCTTTTTGTAGTATACGCCGGGAGAGCGGACAAGCTGGGAAACAATAACACGTTCGGCGCCATTGATAATAAATGTGCCCGTGTCCGTCATAATCGGGAAATCGCCCATGAAAAGATCATGCTCCTTGATTTCGCCGGTTTCCTTATTGACGAGCTGGACTTTGACCTGCAGCGGAGCGGAATAAGTAGCATCTCTCGTCTTGCATTCATCGATGCTGTACTTTTCTTTCTTGAAATAGTATTCGCCGAAATGCAGCGCCCATTTATGAGCACTATCCTCGATAGGAGAAATATCCGCAAATACATCCCTCAGCCCTTCTTTACAGAACCATTCGTAAGATTTGGTCTGCAAATCGAGCAGATGGGGCATCCCCAGAACTTCCTGAGATCTGGCGTAGGTATATCTTTTCTTAGTACCTACCTGGACGGGTCTGAACATTTTGCTGTTAGGCATTCCACGCCTCACCCTTTCCTTCCATATAAAATCTGAATTTCCAACACATGGGAACAGGGATGAAAAGAGGACAAGGCCAAGGAAACACCGATTAAGCCACAAAATATCCTGTACTTCATCAGTGTTCCCGATTTGAGCCGGGCTCCTCTTTTCTCCGCGAGCCTTCTCACTATATATAAATAGAGACTGTAAAACATAATTTTACACGAGCGAAAAACATTCCGCAATATAAATTCATTTTCACCTAAAATATTTTCTCTATATCTTTCTATAAAAATATTTTAGTTATAGATAAAAACTTATTTGCTATTAAAATATTTTATTTTAATATTTTCCTCTTGCTTTTCCCTGTAAAATATGCTACCGATTTATTCTATCATTTAATTCTCTCTATTGCAACAAAACCCGTTCCTCTATGAAGGCTTAAAAAAATGATCCATAAAAAAACTCCCTCTGCCAGAGAAGGAGTTTTCATTCCTGCAGTTTGTCCGTCACCGATCAGTCTTCCATGATCTCAAAGTCGTCTTTCCCGACACCGCAGAGCGGGCACTTGAAATCGTCAGGCAGATCTTCCCACTTGGTTCCCGGGGCAATTCCATTATCCGGGTCACCTAAAGCCTCATCATAAATCCATCCGCAAACTTTGCATACATACTTCTTCATCCTTATTCTCCTCTCCACAGTCCGTGCAAATTGCAATACTCATACGCTGCTACAACTTCATCCCCTTCGGCAAGAACGAAATCAGCCACCGGTTTCATGCCCGGTTTCAAATCCACCTGCTGGCTTCCGTTCTTCGTTTCCAGAACAATCCAGGTGATATAGTGGCTTTCCAGCATGGGATGCTCTACAGCGCCGACTGCCACATGCACTTTCAATCCGTCTTTCGTGATAACGGGAACATGCTTCTCACCGGCAGCATCTGTGGTATTGGGAATCAATTCTTCAATCTCCGCATTCCTGCAGAACATGTCTTCCCCGCTCTCTCCAAGAACAGCGACTGCTTTGCCGCACTTTTTACAGCGATAAAATTTCATAATCCGCTCCTCTTCCAGGCATCCGCCTGTTAAACTTTCTTTTCAGGATTCTTCCTGAAATACTCCATTCGTATTATATCACCGCATTCAGGAAACTTCCCCTCCTTTTCCCATCTTTTTCTGAATCCCCACGCAAAAAGAGTTCTCTCCGTCAGGAAAGAACCCTTTCGTGTTTCTATCTCCGCTTTACCTCTTATTCAATTACCATGAGAAGGTCGCCTGATTCGATACGGCTGCCCGCCTTCACATGAATCTCACTTACAATGCCGTCCACAGGAGAAGTGATCGTCGTTTCCATCTTCATGGCTTCCGTAACAATCACCGGTTCGCCTTTCTTTACGCGTCCGCCTTTTTCCGCAAGCACTTTCACGACGGATCCGGACAGGGTCGCTCCCACCTCGCCGGGAATATCCTTATCTGCTTTCCTTGCGGTCACTGCGGACTCCGCCACATGCCTGTCATGAATTTTAATTTCACGGGGCATGCCGTTCAGCTCAAACTGGATACGGCGGTTTCCTTCCCCATCAGGTTTCGTGATTCCGTCAAGACGGATAAGGAGCATCTTGCCTTCTTCTATATTCACACGGATTTCCTCTCCCGGTTTCATCCCGAAGAAGAAAGTCGGCGTATCAAGGACGGACAGGTCGCCATATTGATGATAGCGATCCATATAATCGCCAAAAACTTTCGGGTAAATACAGTAAGAGGAAATATCTTCTTCCCGCGTGGACATATGCCTGCTCTTCATTTCTGCTTTCACCGCGGCGAAGTCCACATCCTGCGGATGAGATTCCAGATGGGGTTCTTCCCCGCGCAAAATAATCTTCTGCAGCTTTTCAGGGAATCCGCCGTAAGGAACGCCCAGTTTCCCATCAAAGAAATCAACCACGGACTGCGGGAAATCAAGGGCCGCCCCCTTCGCATAAATATCTTCTTCCGTCAGATGGTTCTGCACCATGAAGAGTGTCATATCACCGACCACTTTGGACGACGGCGTTACTTTGATAATATCGCCGAACATCATATTCACCTTGGCATACATGCGGCAGACTTCCGGCCAGCGGTCTCCCAGTCCCACCGCAGTCGCCTGCTGGCGGAGATTAGAGAACTGCCCTCCCGGCATTTCATGCTGGAAAAGCGTGGTATTCGGACTTGCCATCCGGCTGTCCACCCCTGCATAGTAGGGACGGATGCCCTGCCAGTAGCGGTCAATCGTTTCCAAGGCTTCGATATCCAGTTTCGGCTGGCGGGGATTGTTCTGGAGCGCATAGTACAGCGCCGTCATGGACGGCTGGCTCGTACCGTTTGAAAGCGCGCCTGTCGCCACATCGACAATATCCACGCCGGCTTCCGCCGCCTTTGCATAGCTGTACAGCGTCAGTCCGCCGCCTTCATGGCTGTGGAGGTGTATCGGAAGATCCACAGCATCTTTTAACGCCGCCACAAGAGCGTATGCCGCTTCCGGTTTCAAAAGTCCCGCCATATCCTTGACAGCGATCAGGTTGGCACCGGCATTCTGCATTTCCTTCGCCAGATCCGTATAATATTTCAAAGAATATTTCTGCCGCTTCGGATCCATGATATCCCCGGTGTAACAGAAGCACGCTTCTGCCAGCTTGCCCTTCTTGCGGACTTCATCAATGGAAATCGTCATGTGGCTCAGCTGGTTCAGGCAGTCAAAGATGCGGAACACGTCAATCCCATTATCTGCCGCTTCATCAATGAAATGGCGGACCACATTCTCAGGATAATTCGTATATCCCACCGTATTCGCGCCGCGGGTGAGCATCTGGAAAAGGATATTCGGCGCCGCTTCACGCATCCGGCGAAGCCGTTCCCAGGGACTTTCATCAAGGAAACGATAAGCCACATCAAATGTCGCGCCGCCCCAGTTTTCAAAAGAGAAGAGCTGCGGCACATGACATGCGGTGTAACGGATCGCGTTCATGATATCGTGTGTCCTCACACGGGTCGCCAAAAGTGACTGGTGGGCATCACGATATGTCGTGTCCATAATCATCAGTTCTTTCTGATCCATGATCCATTTGGAAAATTTTTCAGGTCCCCATTCTTCCAGCATCTGCCTTGTACCGCGGGGCATTGTTTCCCCTTCTGCAAAAAGAGGCGCTACCGGAGTGAAATCAGGCTTTTCCTTCGCACCCGCCCCGGCATAGCCGTTGACAGTGATATCCCCGATATAGTGGAGCAGCTTCGTACCGCGGTCACTGATTGCTTCAGGTTCATCAAGAAGCTGCGGATGGCGGTCGATGTAATTGACATCACAGAGACCTTCCTGAAAATCCTTCGTGCGGAGCATATTCTGAAGGAAATATATATTTGTCTTCACACCGCTGATACGGAATTCATCAAGGCAGCGGAGCATTTTGTATATCGTATCCTTCGCGTGGAGCGAGTGGGCCGTTACTTTGACCAGGAGTGAATCATAGTAAGGAGTAATCACCGCTCCCGTATACGCCGTACCCGCATCCAGGCGGATACCGGGCCCGCCGCCGGAACGGTAGGCAATGATCTTGCCCGTATCAGGCATGAAGCCGTTCTGCGGATCTTCTGTCGTGATGCGGCACTGGATCGCCACACCCTTGAACCAGATCGTCGGCTGCAGACCGATTGCCACTTCCGGACTATCCACCGAATAGCCTTCAGCAATAAGAATCTGTGTCTTCACGATATCCACATCGGTAATCATTTCCGTGACCGTATGTTCCACCTGCACACGGGGATTCACTTCAATGAAATAGAAATGTTCTTCATCCTGATCCACAAGGAACTCTACCGTCCCCGCATTGAGGTAATTGACATTCTTCATCAGCTTGACGGCGGCATTACAGATATCATCACGCAACTTCTTCGGAAGCGACCAGGCAGGCGCCATTTCAATCACTTTCTGATGGCGGCGCTGGATAGAGCAGTCACGTTCAAACAGATGAATAACATGTCCCGCTTCATCACCGAAAATCTGCACCTCGATGTGCTTCGGATTCATGATACATTTTTCCACATACACCTCATCGCTGCCGAAAGCCATTTTCGCTTCCGACTTCGCGCGGTGATACGCCTCCTCCAGATCTTCCATGCGATCCACATTCCGCATACCCCGTCCGCCGCCGCCATTGACCGCTTTAATCATGACAGGGAAACCGTATTTCTCGGCAAAAGCTCTGACCTCATCAAAGCTTTCCACAGCACCGTTTGTGCCGGGAATCATGGGAATCTGCGCCTTTTCCGCCTGGATACGGGCATTCACTTTATCACCGAACATGATCAGATGTTCCACACGCGGCCCGATGAAAATAATGCCTTCCTCTTCACAGCGTTTCGCCAGCTCCGCATTTTCCGCAAGGAATCCGTAACCGGGATGAACCGCGTCCACATGATGCTCCTTACAGATACGGATGATATCCTCTATATCCAGGTAAGCATCAATCGGTTTGTCCCCTTCCCCCACCAGGTACGCTTCGTCAGCACGGTTCCGATGAAGGGACAGTACATCTTCTTTGGAATAAACAGCCACCGTCCTGATGCCCAGCTCATTGCAGGCACGGAATACACGGATGGCGATCTCGCCTCTGTTGGCCACCAGGACCTTCCGGATTTTTCTCATAAGCAACTCCCCCCTATGTGTCGATTGCATTCTTTCAGATGAAAAGCGCATATATATTTTTTATTTTACTAAGCGCCGATGTACATTTCAATAGAAAATCACCGATTGCAGAAATAAAACGCCTGCGCCGGCAAAAAAGGCCGTGACATTTCCATCACAGCCTTTTATTTCCTTATTCGCCGAGGATTGCGTCGCCCTTGGCGATATTCGCGCGGATTGTCGCACAGCACGCCTTGAAGCGGGCCAGCTCCTCTTCCGTCAGATTATATTCTATCACCTTTTCCACGCCGTTCGCGCCGATAACAGCCGGCACGCCGCAGAAAATACCGGACTCGCCGTATTCGCCGTCCAGCGGAGCCGAGCAGGGAAGAATGCGCTTTTCATCATGAAGAATTGTACGGACCAAAGTCGCTCCCGCCGAAGCAATGCCGTACTCCGTGCACTGCTTGCCGGAATAAGTCACCCATCCGCCTTTAATGGTACGCTCCTGTACTTCCTCTTTATCAAACCGGAACTTCGGATCACTTTCCATTTCCGACAGAGGCTTGCCGTAAAAAGTTATCTGCGACCAGGGAACAATCTGGGAATTTCCGTGCTCTCCAAGCATGAACGCCGTAAAGCCGCGGGAATCAAGGCCCGTTTGTTCCGATATCGCGTGAATCAGACGGGAAGAATCGAGAAGCGTCCCCGTACCCATGACATGCCCCTTCGGCAGGCCGCTCTTACGGGCGATCAGATTCGCCACCACGTCACAGGGATTCGTAATGCTCACAAAAAGTCCGTGGAATCCTCCGGCCATGACCTTCGGGACATAATCGGCCACCTGTTTCACACTGTTTTCCAATTCCCCGTCGCGGCTGCCGGAAGCGCAAAGCGTGATATCGCCTACAGCATTCACGATGACATCGCAGTCTTTCAGCCCCGCATAATCGGACGCCTTGTAAATGACATGATTCGGCATGTACATGACCGCATCATTCAGATCCTGTACCTCGCTTGTCACCTTGCTTTCTTTCAGATCGCAAAGAAGCACTTCATCGGCAATCCCCATCATCCCCAGATTAAACGCTACATGGGCACCTACATGTCCTACACCGACAATCCCTACCATTCTCTTCTTAATTGCCATAATGCTCCCTCCATTCCTTCCACAGGAACCGTCCCCGACGGACGAGTCCGAAAAAGAACTTCTCTTCCCTCTCGAAAAGAGATTTGTCCTTAATAGCTTATTGCGTATGATAACATATTTCAGGTCCTCTGAACAATAGGAAAATACCATCAGGGAAATATTTTCTCCCTGCCGGCAACTGCTTCTGTCCGCAATCTAAAACATGCAGTCGTAACCGGACAAATGGAAAGGAGCATACAAAAAAGATCGGACTCCTCTATCATGAAATCCGATCCTTTTACAGGCACTCCTTTTTATGTCAGGATCACGCCCTTATGCCGCGCAGGAAGCGGAAGAAATCACGGAGCGCTTCCGCGTGGTCTCCTCCGAAACAATCCTTCTCCTTGAAGTGATACTTTTTCACTTCGTCTCCGACAGCAATGCGAACCTTTCTTGCACTTTCATCAATTTCCACTCCGGAAACGGCACTGGCCGGCACCATTTCTACACCGTCCGCCGAATCACTGCCAAGAATGGTATGGCTGACCAGACTGCCCAGTCCGGCTCCACGTTCCCCGCTGTACTTCATAATTTTCATCGTCATAGAATTGGGAAGGGCGGGGATAAAGAAAATACTTTCGTCCGTATAAGCGATCACCAAATGATGCTCCGCATTCCAGGGGCAGTCAATCACATGAAATTCTTCCTCAGACAGCTGCGGCACCATTTCTTTCACGAACCTCTTCATTTCCTGCTGTGCATATCCCGGCGCCAGGCTGTCCCTCTTTTTCTTCATGTAAATCATCATGCCTATACCCACGATAAACATAGCTGCCGGTATCAATGCTATTTCCATACCCATAAATACTCTCCTTTACATTTCAAATACATGCAACTGTACTTTTTGCCAGGGACTTTCCGGATCGCGGAGCAGTCCTTCTGCGATCCCCATGATTCCGCCGGGCATCTGCTTCATACCGCCCCACATGCACCTACCGATCACATATCCCGCCGCAAATTCTTTCCAGTCGCCATACACTGCGCAGCACTTTTTATGTGCTTCTTCCATATAACACCATGCTTTTTCTTCCGTAATATATCCGCATTCAAAGCAGCAGCGCGCGATCAGCACCAGCCGCCCCATGTCCCACGCAAGGACAGATTGATTCCGTAAATCCGCCTGGGAACTGATATATCCTTTTTCTGTCAGGGATTCTATCATCTCCTTTATATTCTTCATATAACGGGGTGTGTCGAGTTGTTCATCCGGTGTCAGGATTTCATCGGTAATAGACGGCGATATGCCGGCAGAAAACAACTTAATCGCATCAAAGTATACGCGGTGTCCTCGTTCCAGCAGCCATTCCAGCGTATGTAAAGCGCTTTCTTCATCAATAATATCATAGTAAGCCGCTAAATTATTTCTAATTTCCTCTTTCTCAGAGCCGGTTTCCAATGAATCACAGTAAAACATGGTCTGCTCCGCATTCACAGCACCTATATTCAAAACAGACTGCTGCAAAGGAGAAAGTTTCTTTCCTAACGGATTTTTTTGATATTTCTTATGGCTTATTACTTTCAATAATTTCGAAAAAAAAGACAACCCTGCGTTCCTCCTTACATGTAAAGACAATACTCCACACCCGTAAAGCATTCCCGTTTATTATACTTTACCTCATTATCCTTATCAATCCTCCGGTTCCCCGCATTGCGGCCGTAAACTTTGCAAAAAAACAAAGCCATCCGCTTCTCAAATAATATGGATGGTTACAAAAGCCTACTGTTATCAGGATATATTCTATTTATAATTCAATCCGATGTCCCGGTTTTACCGTTACTAACCTCGTATCACCCTTTTTAAATCTTTCCAGATAAAAATTATAATCCTGCGTAGCTGATGCCGATATAGGCAGCCCATGCATCAATCGACTTGTAAAAGGGTGGCACAACTCTGAAAACAAGGAAATATCATCAATCTCTTCAATAATTCTCCCCTTATCCATTACCGTAATCCCATCTGCAATATAATATGCAGATTCTATACTGTGAGATATAAATATAATAGATAAATGTTTTTTTACTTTTATATCCGAAAGATAATTTAAAAGCTTATTTTCAGTAAAAATATCAAGCCCGCTTAGGGACTCATCCAGTATAAGGATTTCCGGTTCTGCCATTAATGCACGTAATATGCATATCCGCTGGAGTTCTCCGCCGCTTAACTGCCGCGGATACAATCCTGTATATTCCTCCGACAGGCCCACAGCCTTCAACATCTCTACTATCTTACTCCAGATTTCCTCTTTGCTGCATTTAAAAAAGTTTTTAAGCGGCTCTTTCAGTATCTCATAGGATGTCATATACCCAGGCACCGCATCCAGACTGTTTTGAAAAACCATTTGAATCTTATTCCTCGAAATACTTTTCCAATTAATCTTTTCCCCTTTATACCGAACCAGTCCGCCTGACGGCTTTTCAATGCCTGCCATAATCCTGCAAAGTGTAGTTTTCCCGCAGCCGCTCATTCCTAAAATCGCACGACAGGTTCCTTCCTGCAGCATGAAATCTACATCATCCAAAACAGGCCTGTTGACTCCTTCTTCATTTTTATACGTTTGATGAATATTTTTCAGTTCAAGTATATTCGGCACAAAGATACTCCTTTAAATAAGATAATCAGGATCCTTCGTATAAACGTTCTTTTTTCCACCTGTTACAAGCTTGAAGGAACGATCGTGTATACAAATCATTGTCTTCATTACCCAACTCTTTTGTGTTAATTTTATCAATAAACTTCCCTTGCTTCATCACATAAGTAATATCCGAAATTTCTTTAACGAAATCTATATCATGCGACACGATGAGCATACTTAAATTTGTGTCACGATACACTTTTTTCAATACAGAAATCAATTGTGCTCTTGAATACCTGTCAATTGCTGATGTAGGCTCATCTGCTATCAATAACTTTGGTTTATGGATAAGCCCCATAGCTATGGATATCCTCTGTAATGTGCCTCCGCTTAATTCATTCCTGTAACTTTCAAGTACTCTTTCCGGATCCGTAATCAATAAGTTTCTTAACAACGACATCACTTGCAGCAAAAACTCTTCTTTTTCCCCATCCCTTAATCTGCTGATTTCAAGAAAATGTTCTTTAATTTTTAACCGCGGATCAAATATGCTTAACGAATCCTGGGCGATAAATGCATATTGCCGTCCACAGTTTGTCAGCAACGTAGCAGAATCTCCCGCATTAAAACATTTTCCTTCGATAGCTGCTTGTCCTGTGACTTGCCATGCAGGTGCCCGCAAAAGACCTGCTATCAGTTTTAACAGAGTGGATTTCCCGCAGCCGCTTGTACCAATTATAGACACACGACTCCTTTTGGGCACTGCCAAATTGATTGTGTCTATAATCCTTTTCCTCTGAAACTCGGCAGATACCCCCGTCAATTCCAATAAATTATTCCCCATTACATTTCCCCTGCTTGATATCTTTGCTGGATCCAATCCCCAATCATATTGACGCTAAGACTGATTCCCAAGATAGAGATACTTGGAAAAAAGATAAGTCTCGGATAGGAAATAAATACGGCCTGCGCTTCTCCGATTAATGTTCCCCAGTCGGCCTGAGGCGGCTGAACCCCGAGCCCAAGAAAAGAGTATCCTGACATGGCCAGCAGCGACCCTGCAAAATCCAGAGCCAGCATAGATAAAACAGCCGGTGCGGCAATAGGGAATATGTATTTTATCCATATCCGGGGTGTCTTATTCCCTGCCATACGTGCCGCATAAACCATATTCTTCATTTTTCCGTCGGCAGTTAATTCTCTTACCACACGGGTATATATTACCCAATGCATAATCATCATCCCTGCACAAATAAAAAATATATTCTTTCCGCCCAATCCTGCCAAAATCAAAATAACAATAATTTCCGGAAATGCCCTGAATAAATTACATACATGGTCAATCAACCGATCCACCTTTCCGCCGTAATAACTCGAAATAATCCCTAAAAAGGTTCCCCATATACATGATATAAACACAACCAGCACCGCATAACCGATGCTTATTCTTGCCCCTTGTATGATACGGGAATATACACACCGCCCCAATTGGTCACAGCCAAACGGATATTGGATCGACGGCTGTGCAAATTTCATTGTATAGTCGACAGCATTAGGGTCATGCATTAAAAAAAACGGTTCAAATATCGCCACAAGAAAATAAAAGGATACGATTACCCATAAAAAACATATTAAAAAAGGCGGATATTTTCTATGCAAACCAAAACGGATATTTCCCATTTCATCCCCACCTTCTTCTCACCCTCATACAAACTGTCTCCGCAATGAAATTGCATATGATAAATCCTGTCATTGTCAGCAGAATATACCCCTGTATCACAGGGTAATCCCTTCCATGTATCGCAATAATCACTAAACGCCCAAGTCCCGGCCAGGCAAAAACATTCTCTATGACAAGAGAACCTGCAATAACTCCTCCGAATTCAAGTCCTGCCATAGTCACGACAGGTGATATTGCGTTCATAAATATATGCTTCCAAAAAATTTCCCATTTTTTTAAACCACGGGTATACGCGAACACAACAAACGGTTTTTGCGAAACATCAATAATACTGTTTCGTAAAAGTTTCGTATACACCGCAACATAGCCCAATGCCATAGTTAAAGAAGGCAGGAACAAGTGCAGGAACGAAGACGCCCCTTGCACAGGAAATATATGCAGGTACACTGAAAATACACTGATCAGTAAAAAACCGATAATAAAGGAAGGGACGGAATTTAACGTCAATACGCAGAAACGAATGGAATAATCAGACCGGCTGTCAGGATGTGTCCCTGCATAACAGCCTGCAAGAAGACAAAAAATGATTCCCATTGACATAGAGCTTAATGCCAACAGAAGCGTATATTTAAATGCTCGAAAAAGTTCAACTGCAACTGGTGCCTTCGTCAGATATGAATACCCTAAATCCAGACGGATCACGTTTTTAAGCCAATAAATATACTGCATGTAAACCGGATCATACAATTTCAATTCTTCAGCAACTGCATGCAATGATTCCGGCGTAACAGGAATTCCTCTTGAACTGAGGTATGTGGCAGCCGGATCCCCCGGCATAAAGCGGATCAGGAAAAAGGATATCAAGGATGCAGCCGCAATCAGGATTAATGAGTCTTTCAAATAATTGACTATAAATCTTTTCAATATTTCCTCCTCCCCATCTCTTTGCTATCGATATTATTTAATTCCGCCCACAAGAAATTCCGGAAACAACTTATAAAATTCTTGGGCCTTTTCATCTCGTACAAGTTCATCGATTCTGGGTTCTGCAAATACACGGCGATACCCTAAAGAAATTAAGAATTCCATATCCCAGTAAGGCCGATGCTTATCACTCATAAATAGCTTTTTAGAAAGTTCATCGCATTTTTTTGTATTTTTATGTCCGTCAAATATACCATGTCCATATTTTTTACGCAGGTTGTTGTTATATTCTTCAAACACTTTCATACGTTTCTCATCAAAAAGATGTAAATACCAGCAGGCATCAAATACAAGAAGGACGCCCCCTTTCCGCAACACCCTTGTCCATTCCTTATAAGCCTTAACGGGATCCGCAAGTGTCCATGTTAAGTCTCTGCAGACTACAAGATCAAAGCTCTCATCATGATATTGTATATTCTGGCAATCCATAACAGCTAAATCCGCCTTAACCCCGGCTGCGGATATATTTTCTGCAGCCCGCCGGATCATATTTTCCGTAATGTCGATACCGGTTACATGATGTCCTTTTTCCCCTAATAATACAGGGAAAAACCCGGGGCCGGTTCCCACATCAAGGATTTCCAGCTTTTCTTTTTTGGGGGCATTTCCCAGCACTAAATCTGCCCATGCGTTTTTCCCCTCATCATCAAGCGATTTTTTTATGATATCGCTATAAACATAAGACTCGCCTTCCCAATAATCTTTTATTTCATCATTCAGCACCTGACATTCCTCCTTTAATATTGTCGAAACACATGTGTAATATCTATTCGGTCTTTAGCATCCTCCTGCGGTACAAAGCCGCTTATATCATTTCTGCAGACATGAATAATATAGTCATGATAAAGCGGAATAAATAGGACATTTCTATAAAAACTGCCATTGATATATTCCATATATCTCAAAACAGATTCTCTTTCAGGGCTGGAATCCATCTCTTTCATTGCTTTAAATAAAGTTTCCTTGTCATCTGCACCACGTTGAAACATATTAAACCCCGAACCGTCTGTCCTCATCTCTGTAAGAGTGGAATAAGGCTCATAGGCATTCCCCCAAGTTGTATATAAAACCATATCATACTTCCCGTCCCGAAACTTATTTAAATACACCGAAAAATCATCTTCATCAGGAATAAGATCAATTCCGATTTTAGCGTACATATCTTTCAGTATAAGGGCCAAATTCCTCTGATTATGATTTCCTGCAGGATACCCCAAAGAAAGTTGTAAACGGACTCCGTCTTTTTCCCGGTAAGGACCCGTACCACGGTGGTACTGCTTATCCAGTATTTCATCCGCCTGTTTTCTGTCAAAGCTGTAATATGGCAAACCAGGCGGCATTTCCGGTAAATTCTCCGTCCAATAATAATGCGCCTCTTTCAATTTCCCTTCTGCCAAAAACTGTATCACCCCTCTTTTGTCCGTTCCCAACGCCAATGCTTTACGGATTGGTATTTCACGTATTTTCTCCGTATTCAAGGCGATTAAAACAATCTGGGACAAAGGGGTTATTCCTACAGAAAACCCCTCCTGCTGTAAATTAAATGCTTCTTCAAAACTGAGCGCTCCATCCTGATCCACATACATATCCGCATCACCGGAACGAAGAGCATTCTCTATCGTTGATACTTCCGGTATGATAGAAACTTTGACATATTTGAACTTAGGCTTTTCTCCCCAATAATTTTCATTTCTTTCAAACAGGGCATATTGATTTCTTATATTCTTTCTCAGTATCCATCTGCCCGTCCCATAAAAGACCTCATTTCCCTCTTTGCCGGATTCGGAAAAATGAATCGTCAACGGACGAGTAAAAGATAATTCATTCAGCAAACTGCTGCACACTTCATCCAATCGAAAGATAACTGTATGCGCATCAGGTGTTTCGATTTTACTTATCTTTTTCAACATATCTAAAAATCCATACTGCTCTCTTTTAGCAATTAATTCAGATATATTTTCTTTCACAATTTGCGAAGTAAGCGGTTTCCCATTTGAAAAAAAGACATCTTTCCGTAAATGAAAAATATAATTTTTACCATCATCGGTAATTTCCCATGACTCTGCCAATTTAGGAACAGCCTTTCCATTTTGCATTCCGACCAGTCCCTCATATACCCAATCCTGGACAAACATCGGAGAGCCGGAATCAAAAGGATCTACGTCTCCTATATCTTTCGTGTAGGCGATTTTTAATGTTTCCCCCTGAAACTCTTCCTTTCTTATATCAAAAAGAGATTCTCCCAGCAATAAAACAAGGAGAGCCAGTAAAAGTTCAAGAATTATGATATTCTTCATCAGCCCTCCTATAATATTCACTTCCTATTTAAATAATTAGAATCCATATCTGAACCCCAACATAAAGCTTCTGCCCGGCTGAGGTTTAGCACCTTTTCCATCATATTTATAGTACATATTCTCATAGCCTTCATTTGTTAAATTATTAACTTTAAGGTACACGGATTTATTGGTATTTATTTTATAATTGACAGACAAATCTGCAACAATGTAATTATTATTTGTAAACGCATCCTTGTCACAGCCGCTGAATAAATTCAACAGCAAACTGCTGTTCCATTTCCCGCATTGATAAGTCACATTCATTGCATAATAATTTATCGGGCGGAGATGGTTAATCATGGCGTCTATATTGGCTGACTGATTGCCATCCCATGAGATATCCGGGTCCAGGATTACCCCGTCTTTCCCTTTAAATTTATCATATAGGTAAGTATAGGAAGCCCCTAAAAACCAATGGTCTCCCAATTTATGATTTAAGACAACATTAAATGATTTTTTATCTTCCCTGGCATTGATCGCTTTCGTTACATAGTCAGATTTTTTCTTGCTGTATACAGAATATTTGGTAACAGAATTACTCATTTTGGTAATCGCATAATGAATGCCTAAAGTGGTATTTGAACCGATTCTGCTCCGCAGGCCGATCGTATACACATTCCCTTTTTCATCCTTTAACGGTTTGTCATCCAATATATCTGCTTCAAATAAATCCTGCTGCTTAATAGGCCTGTAAATATTGGTCCAGCTGAAATAGCCCGCTAAACGGGGCGTAAATAGATACTGCATTGACAAACTGGGGGTAAACTGTGTTCTGCGTCCTGTATCATCATAATCGACCGGATAAATTGTCCCATTTGACCAATCTCTTTTATAAATATGAGCACTATAATTTCCATAATGCGACATGCGGACAGCCGGAGTTATTTCAAATTTATCACTCAAACGGATCTTATCCTGTATATAACCGACAAGTGTATCTCTTTGCGTCTTTCCAACCTTCACTTCTCCGGTTTTATAGTTCTTTTTATAATCATTATTTTCCCCTCTATCATACGTCAAGCCAAAAATGATATCATTATTTTTTATCTGTCTGGCCAATTGTAATTCTATCCCTTTATTCTTTTCCACATGGTATGTATTAATATGTTCTTTTGAGATCGGACCGCCCCAAAGATCCATGAATTCTTTAAACTTATCATAATTTCCCGGCCAGGGCGCCAAAGTAGTCCCATCGGGATAGGTCCATTTATACTTATCAAAGACCTGGTAATGATGATCCTGGTTATACACGCGGACAAAGTTTTCTAAGCCATGATCTCTTTTAAATGTATACGTAATATCCAAATCATTTTTATTATACGCAGTATAGCTGCCGAACATGGAGTCAATCGCATACACATTGCGATATCCGGGATTATCCGTATCTCCTAACTTTCCATTATTTTGAGCATTATCTATAATCCGATTCCAATCCGTTTCATTCCAGTACCTGTAATCAATAGCATCATTGGGGCAACCGTCCTTGCCATTGTTATGATTGAACCATACTCTCAAGCTGTGGTCATCATCAAATTCCCCGTCAAATCTCGCACTTATCCCTTCTTCCTTATAATGAGTATTGTAATACTTATGATTCGCACCAGTCATTCTGTCGTAAAAATACGAATCACCGGACATTTCCCGATTTGCAGAAACAAAGTATGAATATTTATCTCCTACGGGGCCGGACAAGCTTATATTATACAGATGATGCTTCCACGATCCTGTAGCAAGTTCAATTGCTCCACGAGTCACTTTTGTTCCTTTTCTGGTAATGATGTTAATTACACCGCCAGTAGCATCTGCTCCATATACAGATGCGCCCGGTCCTTTAATAACCTCCACCTTTTCCACGTTTTCTATATTTGTAACCTGATCAAGATCTGTCATGCCCTTACTTGCCGATACGGAGCTGTCACCAAACAATTCCGTCGCTGGATTATCTACACGCCGCCCATCAACAAGAACCACAACACGGGTATCTCCATTGATAGAAAATGCATTGCAATAGGCTGCATATCCATACCAGTTCGCCCGGTATCCTGGATTGGAGAATGTCACGCCGGGTATAGACTTAATCGCTTCTGAAATAGAATTATAATGATGATCTTCTATTTCTTTCCTGTTTACCACTTCCACATCTCCGCCCGTTCTATAGTAAGATTGCTCTGTAATAATATTCCCGAATTTGTCTGAATCCAAAACTTTATGCGCTCCGACAACATATACCGGATCCAAAGAATATACCGGAGCCTCGGCAAATACAACATTTGAATACCCTACCGGAATACTCATAAAAATCATTAACAAACTTGTTCTAATCAAATTCCTATTCATTTCCATAACCCTCTCTTTCAAAATCATTAATTTACTTTGTATTATTTTTGAACTATATCCTCATTTTTATTTAATTATTATCCTTTTCTATTATTCTTGTCAATATATGCATATATCCTCTCGTTTCTTCTTATATTTCATAAATAAAATCTTATAGATAGATATTTTATCTTTTCACATAAGAAGCCTTTCTGTACTTATCTATCAGAAAGACTTTTAATCTACTCATCATTGTTCTGAAATTGACCTGAGTACCATTATGTATTCTTAACTTCACCCCATTATCCTTATCAATCCTCCGGTTCCCCGCACTGCAGCCGCATAGAGATCCGTACTGGGTAAAACATCCTTTCCGCCCTTGCTGCCGGTTTCTACAATAAACACGTCAGCGCCATGCAGTATGCTGTCCCCGCCGTTACGAAAAACCTGTTCCGCTTCCGCACATGCGCCGTACGAAGCGTTTATCAGGTACCGTTTTGATTTATTGGTATTCTTCATTTGACACCCTTTCCACTTTTGAACAGCAAAAAACAGTAAACCATTATTTTTGATTGACTGTTTCCTGCATTCCTATATTTTTTATTTAACACTTGCTCAAAAACCTGATGGCAGACTGTCTTGCTTTCTCTATCTTTTCAGGCTCCATATTTTCTACAGCAGTTGAAGATATCCATTTTTTGCTGAACAATGTTTGCGCTGCTTCTATCATCATTCCGCAGGCATATAAGTCTTTCTCTTCTGTAATGGCTTGAACAAATACTTCTTTTGTTTTCGCCTGCAGCATTTCCCGTTCCACTCTATGAAATGACATCTGCATAAGACTTGCTGCAGACCATGCCCGGCAAAGGGCATCTTTATCCCTGGATATTTGTCTTGTTAAGATATCAATTTCTTTTGATGAGCCTATCCACCCGAAAGCGATGATAATTTTACGGCGAAGAATATTTTCATTTGTATCAATAAGTGAAACAAGAACAGGAATAAGCCGATCGCAGAATGATATATAAAAATCTCTATGCTTCAACTTGGAAAGAGTTTCCGCTATGAGAAACACGGTCAATATCTTTAACTTTTCATCCCTGACTGTATCCAGCTGTTCAAATAAAAACGCAAGGCCTTCTCTTCCGTGTTGATCAAAGCTGCTTTCTAAATGCAGCTTTTTTTCTTCTTCCCAGTCTTTACAAATAAGCCGATAATGATATGCCGCATCTTTGCAGGCTCCTAAATCAGCAATAAATCGGATTCTTTGATCGTCAGGAAAATTCTGTTCCGCCAATTTACGGTATGATTTTTGTAAATCTTCTTTTGTAAGGTTCAGGCGGCGGATTTGTTCCGCCTCAAGCGCCTGTAATATCTTATCCGTTGAACCGGACATTGCTTTTATCTCCTTGTTCATTACTGTTTTCATGCTTCTTGGAGTATTTTAAACTCTCAAAGCATTTATGGCTGCCTCCCCATGATTATAAAGCAAATCATCGCAGGCGTACAAATGAATAAGTTCCAAAGGAAGAAATTCAAAAAGCCGAGGAAATATTTCCCCGGTTTTCCATATTTACCGCTTTCTATAAAACCCTTGTCAGCGCCATGCAGCATGCCGTACCTGCCGCCATGGAAAGAATCATATTTCTCTTCCACACATGAATCGCGACCGTCACCGCGAGAGACAGCACCTCCGGCACACCATGATTTCCCGAAAAGAAATGAATGTCCTTCAGCGAATACACCACAAGAAGGGCAAATACCGCCGAGGGCAGCGCCTTCCCAAGGTATTGGATATAAGCGGGCAGATTTTTCCCGGGCCGGAAAAGAAAAAAAGGAACCATCCGTGTTGCCATTGTTGCCAGAACGCAGACAGCAATCGTGAGAACCTGTTCATATAAAGGCATTTCCGTCATAAAAATCCCCCTGCTTTCTCAATCGGCTTCCGCAAAAGCGTAATCGCCGCCAGGATCAGACCCATGGCCGGAAGTATAAACGACTCCGCGCCGAAAACAGCCAGACACCCCACTGCCGACACGCCGCCGATCATTGCGGTATAATGTTTTTTCTCCCGTAAAAACTGTTCCAGAAAAATAACAGTAAAAAGCGCAGTCATCACAAAACCGAGCCCCTTCGTATCAAACGCTGCCAGCGATCCCAAAAGTCCGCCTACCGCGGCGCCGCTGACCCAATAGAAATAATTCAGGAAGGATACCCAGAGCATGAACCAGCCCCGATCCACATCACGCGGCACTGTGGCCGTGTAATTCAAAGCAAATGTTTCATCGCACATCCAAAACATGAGAAACGGTTTCTTCCACCCCATGTTTTCATATTTCTTGAGCATGGAAATACCGTAAAACAAATGACGGGACTGCACCATCAGCGCCATAACAAAGGTACCCAGCGGGGCAAATGGGCTCATAAGCATTGCCACTACGACGAACTCCAGCGAACCGCCGAAAATGAATGCCGCCATAAGAGCAGGATAAAGAAAGCCGAACCCCATGGAATGCATATAAATCCCATAAGAAAACGCTACGAACCAGAATCCTGCGAAAATAGGAACCGTGTAAGGAAACGCTTCCTGAAAAGCCTTCCATGCCCCGCTTTCCCGTTTCTGCTCCAATCCTATCCCCCTCTTCCGACATAAACAGTACACATATACTATCAGCTTTCATTTCATCTTTCAATGCATGGGCAGAAGACACATAAAGGATCATTCCCGAGCATATTCCGAAACACTTCCTCCTGGGGAAATAAAAAAACTGCGGGCAGCCGTGGATCACTCACTCTCAGGCAGATGACAGCCCACAGCCTCGATATCTGATTTCTGATTTCTGTTTTCTGTCTTCTGATATCTGTTCTCTGTGTTTTGGTTTCTGATATCTGATTTCTGTTCTCTGGTTTCTGTTATCTGTTCTTTGTGTTCTGATTTCTGTTATCTGGTTTCTGGTTTCTGATATCTGTTTCCTGTTTTCTGTCTTCTGGCGTCTGTTCTCTGATATCTGCTTTCTGATACCTGTCTTCTGTTTTCTGATTTCTGTTATCTGGTTTCTGTTTGTTTTCTTATCACATACTCCATTGAGTAAAAAAAACAGCACATCTCATAAATAAGATATGCTGTCCTTATTGTCAGGCTTTTTCCGGACTCCGGATAGATTCATCCGCCTTCTCGTTTTCCGGTTTCCGCCAGCCGTTATCCGTTTTTATAAGGCAAACAAATCATTCAGCCCTTCGGACATGGTGGGATGCGTGTAGATAAAATCACGGAGCACCGTGTACTCCAAATCATGATCCATCGCTAACTTCACCATATTGATGATTTCGTAAGATTCGGGACAGAAAAGTGCCGCGCCGAGAATCTTCCCACTGTCTTTATCAATGACTGCCTTCAGCATCCCCGCCGTCTTGCGGAGAACTTTCGCTTTCGGAATCATATCGGTATTCATCCGCACCACGCGGTAATTCAGCCCTTTATCCGCCGCTTCTTTCTCCGAAAGGCCTGCACGGGAAAAAGACGGCTCCATGAAGACAGAGTAAGCGAAAGCACCGCGGTTCTCTGTCGTACGGCTTCCATCACCCTGCATATCGGAAAGAATAATTCGGCTGTCATCCAGAGAAATATAGGTAAACTGCAGATTGCCGCACACATCGCCGGCCGCCCAGATATTTTCCGCGGTTGTCCGCAGATGCTTATCGGTGACGACGGCGCCCCGCTTTGTCAATTCCACACCGGCCCGTTCCGCATGAAGACCTTCCGTATTCGGCCCGCGTCCCGTGGCGAGAAGAATGGCATCGCCGTCCAGCGTATCTTCCTCTCTGTTCTTTGTATAAACCGCCGTCCCTTCTTTGATTTCCTTCAGACCGGCTCCCGTAATGACGGACACGCCATAAGACTTCAATACATTTTCAACCGCTTCCGCCATATCCCGGTCTTCTTTCGGCAGAAATACAGAACCGTTCTGGAGGATTGTCACTTTGCTTCCGAAACGGGCATACATGGAAGCAAATTCCAGTCCTATATATCCGCCGCCGATAATCGTCAACCGGCGGGGCAGCGTTTCATTCTCCATCATGGTTTCAGATGTGAACACCAAACGGTTATTTTCCACACCGGGTACAGCGGGAATCATCGGGCGTCCGCCGGTATTGATAATCAATTTGGATGCGGAAAGCGTCTGCATTGTACCGTGTGCGCTTTTTACCCCGATCGTTTTTCCGTCAAGGAAAGAAGCCGTGCCGTTGATGACCTGCACACCAGCATCGATAAGCTTATTATAATTGGCCATACGGAGTGCTGTTGTCAGTTTCTTTTTCTCCTGCACCGCCACATGATAATACTCACTCTGCACTTCAAAATCGTGGGCAGGCGCCCGCTCCGCCTCCAGCACCAGCCGCTTGGAGGGAATGCAGCCCACATTGATGCATGTACCGCCGTACATACGGGCATCCTTTTCAATCAGCGCCACTTTTTCGCCCTGCTTTGCCAGTTTCGCCGCCAGCGTCTTTCCCGCCTTGCCGAAACCGATGACAATCGTATCAAATTTCTGATCCATATATATTCCTTTCTGTCTTACCTGTTTAAATATTTAAATAATACATCTCCCCCTGATCGGGATTTGATCTATTATTCTTTATTTTATCCTATTTTGCAAATCATTAGAAGAATGCAGCGGAAAGAAACCCGCAGATGTGTACGTAAGCAGAATTCCTTACTGTCTCTCCGCAGTATATTCTATCCCTATCTTTATTAAGCTAATTCAACAAAGCGGAGGCACATCAGACATCATAATGTTCTGCCTGATCAGAACGGTATTGATATAGGTCCGGAAATCTTCATGAATGCAATTTCCGAAATCAGTCCACATCGGCAGATTTTCAGATATCCCTTCCAGCACCGTGGTATCAAGTACATTCAGCACTTCATCATCCGCTTTTCTCCACACATACTCAATAAAAGAGCAAAATTTTTCAAACTCCGCATGGTCTTTTCCCTCATAAGCCTCTGCCATAGGGATATTTACAGCAAATACAGAAAATACATGGAGCAGAATATGGGGAAATTCTCTTTTATGCTCCCTGTATCTTTCTTCATTTTCAGGAAACCATGCTACATAGGCACTGCAAAACTCTTCTTTATCCATGCCGGACTCCCCACTTTTACAAAACCATCGGCCTGCATCAGCGGCGCCTTTCTATCCGTATCGGCCTGTGCGCCTGCAATTCATAGGCTAGAATTTCTTCAACATCTGCAAATACACGGACATCAGATTCATACTCATGGACACAATACAGCATTCCATTCTCCGCCGCATACACTGTTGCGGGATAGTAATAACCGATAATTCCGACAGGTGAAACTTCTGTTCCTGCCGCCGCCTTAGCAGCAAGCGCTTCCCCGCAGATTCTTTCTCCGGCAGATGTTCCCTTGTCATAATACGCCTTATACAGCTCGACGGCGGCGTCTTCCCCCATATCAGGATACAGGTAGAAATAAAACTCGCGGCTGTCTGAACCAGTTTCAAAAATTATTTCACAATCTGAAAACAGACCGCCGCACCGCTCATAAAACCTTCTTGCCGCCGGAAGAAACGGTACGCCGGCTTTTGCATACAGTGCCTCGCAGCCGTCAGAAGATACTTTCCTGTTCCTGCTGTAACCTCCACAGGAGAGCATCTGCCAAACACGCTCCCTGATCGAACCGTTCAAAACCATTCTTTTCTCCGCAATCATGGCCGCTCCTTAATAAAGAGTGTCCGCCTTTTGACATCATGATACAGCAGAAATACTGCTTCATGCTTTCCATGTCTGATTTCTGCTCTTTTTCCTGTTTTGCCGAAAGCTCTCTATCCTGCCCCCTGCAGCAGATAAAGCGCTTTCGGTTTATGTTTTTCACTTAAGTTCTCCCAGTACGCCGCCAGTATCGGATATGGCGGATCCGTATATCCTTCCAGGAGATGCAGGGCTTCATCAATGATATCCTCTTCATTAGGAGAAACCACAACCTTTTCCAGCATTTCCTTCAAATCTTTTTTTATGTCCGAAATATCCTGCTTGTAATAGGGATCCATATACCAGTCAAGATAAAAAAGCAGGCGCCGTTTCGCTTCCGTATCCGTCCCCGACAGCACCGACCGGACGGCACCTATACCTTCTTTCACACATTGCATTTCTCTTTCCGTATACATATTGCCGCTGTCCATACATTCTCCTTCCAGGCAAGGGAAAAAACATTCCGACTTCCCATCATTGCGGCGCCACGCCAATCAGCAATACATGGCAAGTTCCATGCTGTCCATATACTGCCCCATAGACAAGTTGAAAGATTGATAATCCGCTTCTTTAAATTCGTCTGTGGCACACGCCACCCACACGTCCACTCTCTGCAGCTGGTTATAAAACTTGACCATCATCGGCACTTTGATGACTGTAGAAGTCCCCCGGATAACCATATCCCCGCCCTCTTCCAGACACAGCACCTCTTCCGCCGACTGCAGATCAACTTTTATGTTGTCTACCAGGACTTCCACATTCTCATAACAGGGATACGCTGTTTTCACCGCTTTAGTGATTTCTGTCCAGCCTGTCCCATAAGTCAGATTCCATTGAGAACAAAGCCATCCATTTTCTTCTTTCACACCCATAAGCAGCATAGCCGCACCTGTCCTTTCCAAAACGAATCTATCACTCTGTTAAAAATGAAACACAGGGCATTCCCTATACTTTTCCGGAATATCCGCATCGGATTCTACCTGTCCGATATTTTCAATAAAAACGAATGGCTGCTCCGGAAAGACCCATGTATTCAGGTACTTGATAAAATCCTTCTCATCATAGGAAACAACACTGCCCATGCGATAAGGCTCCGCATCAGGGTTTGTATGCAGCCATGTATCACAAAAGCTGAAGCAGTATCTCTCCAGATGATCCGCCGCCTCATCCGGCACAAAGTACACCATGCTGTCCCCATCCGCACTGATGATGATATATTTCATATTTGTCCCCATAACTTCTGATACAGAGAGCCGGTCTCATAATCACTGATCCACAGCCGATACACCTGTATTTCCCTTCTTTGAAAAATTTTACAGCTCTGCCGAAATGAAATACCGGGCAGCTTTCCCATCAAGGTTCCTTTTTACTTAAGATTTTTTAAAAGAATATATACCGCCTGCGATAAGCACCACAGAAAGCGCATAGCCTAAAACGGTAAGAATGAAATCAAAATTGTCATTATTCTTTAAAATATCCTCCCTGGTCAGAATACCGTTCCACTCCTGTCCGAAAAATTCGATACCGTCCACCATTCCTTTTCCCCGGAGCCTATTTCCTTTTTGAACCCCCACCAAGGTTTTCTCCTGATTTTCCTCCAGAGAAGATTTCGTATAGGAGATTCGGTAATCACCGTCCAAATGGGAAAAAATAAGATTTGGTTCCCGGTTTGTGAGATAGTGGATCCCCGATTCTGTTTCATGATAAAGGGGTGTCTTTTTATAGGAAACCTGCTGGGGAAGCCCCTTCACATTCACACCGGCAGCAAATTTTTCCAAGAGTGTTTTATCCAGAACAAAATCGCCTGCTTTCACCACGCCGTAAAAAGTAATGACAGGCGGCGGATCACGCTTATACTTTTGTGGGATATTGGAAGCAGATGTGCTTTCCCAGCTTCTCTTTATGTCACTTCCACTTCCCTTCTCCACCATCACATGCACATTCCTCCTGATTATGGGAGAATCAAAGGAAATACCCAGTTCTTCATCTACTGCCGGCTTTTCCGTCTTCAGTTTTCCCGCAACAATGACCACCTTGCCCTCATGATCGGGATTGATCTTCCCGTCCGTGATATAAGGCGCATTTTCAATGAGCACCCGTCCGCCGTCGGAATCACCGGTCAGCATCATACCACCCAAGCCAAGACCGCAGATACATAAAGCAACACTTACCCATTTGTTCATAAAAGACACCTCCTCAAGTAATATAAAATAAGAATAAATGCAGAATGCTTTTCTTTTATTGTATATCAAAATTAACCATTTTCCTATGTCGACAGCTCAAATGAAGTTCCTTTTACGAAATCAGCCTGTACATTTTCTGTATGCATACCTTCTCTAACAGTTATTGGTGAAGTAGAAAAAGAATAAGCAGCTTTTCCTCCCCTGCAGCATATACCTCATCTGTGAAATGAATGCAATCCGGCGGCTTCCGGCAGCAATATAAAAGGCCCGCGCCATATCTGCAGATAGATACAGCACGGGTCTTTTATATGGGAAATCGTCAGCCAAGTAATTTCTTCACGAGGCCTTTATGAATTTTCACTCCATAGGGAAGGGCGTCATGGTTGAAGTGCATGGCGGGATCATGAAGTCCCGGTTCCGCATCTTCGCCCAATGCGATGAATCCTGTTTTCAATTCCGGTTTCATTTTCGGGTACCAGAAGAAGTCTTCTCCTCCCGCAGTAACGATCGGAGGGATGCAGGCTTTTTCGCCAAGTTCGGATGTAATCACTTCCCCGATGATCTCCGTGATTTCCGGTGTGATAATGGACGCCGGTGTCTGGTGCAGGATGGTGAAGTCCGCTTTGGCGCCAATGGAAGCGGCCGCATTTTCCGCCGCACCCCGCAGTTTTTGAATCATCAGTTCCATCACGTCATTATCCCGGCTGCGGAGATCAAACGTGATCGTCGCCGTACCGGGAACCGCATTTGCCACACCTGCGTCCGCATGGATCTGTGTCGCTTTCATATTGTACACCACATTGGAATTAAAGCGGAGGGCGTTGGCTGACTGTACAACAAGGCATGCCGCGTCAAGCGCGCTGATGCCGAGATAGGGTCGGGCCCCATGGCTCTGCATGCCTGTGATGTCGATTTTCACGTGGGTCGCAGCGCTGTAATACAAAGCGGGCGCCGCTTCTCCCACACGGCACTCCTGGATAGGACGACCGTGCATGCCGATGAGGATTTCAATATCGTCAACAGCACCGCCTTTCAGCATGGAAAGAGCGCCTTCACTCGTTTCCTCCGCCGGCTGGAAAAGAAGTTTCAGTTTCCCTTTCCTGACCAGCTTCTCTTTCATGATTTCTTCCGCCGCCGCAAGAAGCATGGCCATGTGTCCGTCATGCCCGCAAAGGTGGGCAGCGCCGCCGTCTTTCGTCCCAAGAGCATCCATGTCCGCGCGAAGACCGAGAACAGGTCCCGGCTTACCGCTGTCACAGACCGCGACGACGCCTGTCGCCCCGCCGATCTGTGTTTCTACTTCATAACCGAGCTGTTTCAGCACATCCGCCACGTAAGCGGAAGTTTTAAATTCTTTCATCCCTATTTCAGGAATGGTATGAAGATAGTTAAAATGGGTAAATACATCTGCCATGATTTCCTCCTTTTCTCTTGAGTAAGACAATCAATTAAAGAACGGCATAAGCAGTTTCATGATAAACATACCGATGAATGCATTGAAAATACTGATCACCATAAGCAGGGGCCAATATTTTTTCGGTACATCGGCAAGGCCGAGGAGCCGGCCCATGTACTGGATCTGGGACGCCATCAGAATCAAAGCAGGCATGAGGATCGTCACATGTTCCCCATTGACGATGCCCGACGCATAGAGAGAAGCTGCCACACCTACCCCTGCAGAACAGGACAGCCAGGTGGTCAGAAGAATAACGAAAGACTGTCCCGGCAGGCCGAAGATACCCATGATGGGCCCCAGCCAGTATCCAAGGAAATCCATAACACCGAGAATATTTAAAATATAGGCGATGACATAGGCCATCAAAATATTCGGTACAAGGTTCTGTGTAGCCAGATTCCAGCCTTTTCTGGCGCCGCCGATGAAGATATCAAAAATATTAGGCTTTATTTGTACCGGTCTCGTTTCAGTTGTCATTTTTGAAATCTCCTTTATAAATAGTATCAAGAGCAAAGCGGCAAATCATGGCACCGACAAATTTCATGACCATAATGATGATAACAGGGACAATGATCGGGCAGAGAATAAATCCGAAAAGCGCACCTGCAATAGCAAAGTAATTACTGATCGTCCCCGCTCCGGAATACTGCCACGCTGCAATGATGGTCTGTTCTCTTTTATCAATAAGGCCGTCATCATATAATTCTTTGGTGAGAGCCGCGCCGGCATCGGTACTCTGCAGATCGGTAATCAAAGCCAGTCCGACGAGGCCGGGTACATCCATCAGCGGTTTAAAGAGCGGCGTCATCAGTTTCTGCGCCGCGGAAAGAGCGCCATAATGATCCAGCACGTCTACAACACCGATGGCCAGCATAACGGAAGGAATGAGTGACAGCGCGAAAATAAATCCTCCTCTTGCGCTTACCCCGCCCATACCGACAAAAGTTGCTTTCGCCGGATCTTTCATCGTACCGAATTTACCGATGAGCGTACTGTAATCAAATGCTTTGAGCCATTCCGCCCCCTGTACCGTGGCAAAAACCCCGGCAAAGAAAAGGATACCGAAAGCCAAAGCAAGCATTCCTTTCCATCCCACCTTGGGCAATACGGCAGCCCCGCTTACTTTTTTCTGTTCTTCTTCCATAAATAATCCTCCTAACACTCCACTGCATCAAAACACACTACAACAAGCTAAACATTCCTTCCGTTCTGCTATGCTCCATTGACCTCCTATCTCTGTACCGACGAAAGAAAAACAAATAACCTTTTAATGGTTAAAAGATATTATAAACAATCATCTTTCACATGTCCACGTAAATCACAGGAACGCTCCGAAAAGTCCATCCTTCCCCCTTGCCCGGTTTTCTTTCCTGCAAATCTTGATTTATTCGATAAAATCATCTACAATAGTAAAGTACAATTTCATATGCGGGTGTAGTTCAATGGTAGAACATTAGCTTCCCAAGCTAAATACGTGGGTTCGATTCCCATCATCCGCTCCAAACCGGCTCCCTTCACGGAGCTTTTTTCTTTGAAGAAACACAAAAACGCGTCTCCTGCTTTTTAGTTTCAGGACACGCGTTTTCTGTTTTATATGCTTACTTTTCTATTCTTAAAATACATCTTTCACTACGATGGTTTCTTCACGGCTGGGCCCCACGGAAACGATGCCGATGGGGACGCCGATTTCTTTAGAAATATCCGCCAGGTATTCTTTGCAGAGCGCCGGAAGCCGGTCATAGTCACGGATAGCGCTGATTTTTTCTTTCCATCCTTTGTAGGTTTTATAAACCGGGGTAACTTTGGAGAGGAATTTCAGGTCTGCCGGGTATTCTTTGACCGGTTTTCCTTCATATTCATAGCCGACACAGACTTTGATTTCTTCCAGCTCGTCTAAGATATCCAGCCGGGTAATCGCCAGATAATCGAAAGAGTTCAGCGCCGCTGCGTAACGGACGGCACGGGCGTCAAGCCAGCCTACACGGCGGGGACGGCCGGTAACCGTACCGAATTCATGGGCAATGTTCCGGATACGGTCGCCAATTTCATTCACCTGTTCCGTTGGGAACGGCCCTTCTCCGACACGGGTGCTGTATGCTTTCACCACACCGAAGATATTCTGCATCATGTGCGGCCCGATGCCTGCGCCTATACATGCACCGCCCGCCGTCGGATGGGATGACGTGACAAAAGGATAGGTGCCATTGTCACAGTCGAGCATGGATGCCTGGGCGCCTTCAAAAAGAACGTTCTTTCCTTCCCTGACCAGAGTCTGGACGGTATAGTTCGTATCTTTCACATAGGGTCGGAGCTTTTCCGCATATCCCAGGTAATCAATCAGCATCTGCTCATAATCGAAGCCTTCCATCCCGTAAAGTTTTTCCAGAAGCATGTTTTTCTGCTCCACGTTGTATTTCAATTTCTCCGCAAAAACTTCTTTATCCATAAGGTCGCACATACGGATACCGATGCGGTTGATCTTGTCCGCATAGCACGGCCCGATCCCGTTTTTCGTCGTCCCCAGCTTCTGGCTGCCTTTTCTCATTTCTTCTGCCTCGTCCAAACGGATATGGTAGGGAAATACGACTTGCGCACGGGTGGAAATCTGGAGATGCTTCGCGTTGATTCCCTGGGCCTCCAGCTTTTCCATTTCCTCAAGGAAACTTTTCGGGTCAACGACAACGCCCGTACCGACGATACAGATGGTACCCGGATACATAATGCCGCTCGGCATAAGGCGCAGCGGATAAGCTTTGCCGCCGGTCACAACCGTATGTCCCGCGTTGTTCCCCCCCTGGGAACGGACAACAACGTCCGCTTTTGCCGCCAGGTAATCTACAATCTTTCCTTTCCCCTCATCGCCCCACTGGGCACCAATGACCATAGCTGTTGCCATTACACATTTTCCTTCCTTTTAATAATACAGTGATTCTTTATCTCCGCTCTCCGACTTCCATTCTCCTCACCACGGCTATAGATTCTTCGCTAACGCTCTGAATGACGCCTTACCGTCCCCCATCATGCAGAACGGGCGCAAGAGTGCTTTGCAGAAAAGCCGGTAAATGGAATGGTGACACAGAGCGATGAATCTGCTATCCCTCATGACTCCCACGGTTTTCCGCTTTCCTCATCACGGCTATAGATCCTTCACGTTCGTTCAGGATGACGCTTAACGTTCACCTCATTATGACGCCTTACTATCCGCCGTCATTCTGAACGGGGCAAGAATACTGTGCGGGTAAACCGATAAACAGAATGATGAAACGGAGTGAAGAATCTATTACACCCATGACCCCTACGGGATTCTCCCCCCTATCACAGTTATAGATTCTTCGCTAACGCTCAGAATGACGCCTTACCGTCCCCCGTCATTCTGAACGTGGCAAGAATACTGTGCGGGTAAACCGATAAACAGAATGATGAAACGGAGTGAAGAATCTATTACACCCCTAACTCCTACGATTTTCCATTCTCCTTCCTCTGCTTCTTACAAGCCAAACCGGGCAAATATTTCATCTACATGGATAAGCATAGGTTTGTAATCGAAGCACTCTTTGATTTCTTCTTCAGACAGATATTTTCTCACATCTTCATCTTTGCAGAGATTTTCATAGAAATCTTCCCCCTCAAGCCAGCGTTTCATGGCGTTTCTCTGCACCCAGCGGTACGCGGTATCACGGTAAGCGCCTTTGGACACAAGGGCAAGCAGAACGCGGGGACTGTAAATCAATCCGCCGGTCATGTTCAAATCTTCCAGCATTTTTTCCGGATACACAAGGAGTTTATCTACTAGGTCGGTCGTCTGTGCCAGAATATAATCCAACGCGGTAGTCGCATCCGGAATCATGACACGCTCCACAGAGGAATGGGAAATATCCCGTTCGTGCCAAAGCGGTATATTTTCAAAAGCGGGAAGGGCATACCCCTGCACGAGTCTTGCCATGCCGCAGATCCGTTCCGATTTGACGGGATTCCTTTTGTGGGGCATGGCAGAGGATCCTTTCTGCTTGGGACTGAAATATTCTTCCGCTTCCCTTACCTCCGTTCTCTGCAGATGGCGGACTTCCAGGGCAATCTGCGCCAATGTGCCCGCGATGACGCCGAGTGTGGTAATGTATTCCGCATGATGGTCGCGCTGTACGACCTGGGTTGCTACGATTTCCGGAGTCAGTCCCATTTTTTTGCAGACGTATTCTTCCACATACGGATCAATATCCGCATAAGTACCGACAGCGCCGGACAATTTCCCCACCGCCATTTCAGAAGCAGCCCGTTTCATTCGTTCGATATTTCTTAAAGTTTCGCTGTACCACAGGAGGATTTTCAACCCGAACGTGGTCGGTTCGGCATGGACGCCATGAGTACGACCGATGGTGGGGGTATATTTAAATTCCACAGCCCGGCGTTTCAGAACTTCCGCCAGTTTTTCCAAATCGGCAATAAGCACGTCAGATGCCTGTTTAATCTGCACATTGAGCGCCGTGTCTTTCACATCGGTAGAAGTCATGCCCATATGGATGTACTTCGCTTCATCGCCCACATATTCTCCGACAGCGGAAAGGAACGCGATGATGTCGTGGTTAATTTCACGATCGATTTCATGAATGCGTTCCACATCAAAATCCGCTTTCGCTTTGATCACTTCCACCGCTTCTTTAGGAATACGTCCCAGCTCCGCATTGGCTTCGCACGCAGCGATTTCCACATCAAGCATGGTCTGCCATTCATTTCTTTCATCCCAGATTTTTGCCATTTCCGGCCTTGTGTACCTTGGAATCATTTACATATCCCCTTTCGGTTTTCCTTCCCTGGCACAGATTTCTCTGCCCACCACCACTCCGGCCGCCGAGGCCTGGACAAGCCCTCTGGTGATGCCGGCTCCGTCGCCGATCGCGAAGAAGTTTCTGAATTTCGTTTCCAGCTGGTTCGTCAGCGCTATGCGGGAAGAATAAAATTTCACTTCCACGCCGTACAGAAGAGTGTGCCTGGAATTTGCTCCCGGCGCCACCTGATCCAGCGCTTCGAACATCTCCATGATATCCTTTAAAAAGCGGTATGGCAAGACTAAAGATAAATCTCCCGGCGTCGCGGACGGCATGGTGGGGCGGACAAGGCCGCGGCGTATCCTTTCTACCGTAGAACGGCGGCCGTCACGAAGATCACCCAGCCTTTGGACGATTGGTCCCGCGCCAAGCATATTCGCCAGGGATGCGATATATTTCCCGTAAGAAATGGGTTCATTGAAGGGACTGGTAAATTGTTTGGAAACAAGAATGGCGAAATTCGTATTTCCGCTCTTCTTATGGGCAAAAGAGTGGCCGTTCACTGTCTGGAGCCCCGCATTATTTTCCGTCACCACGAAACCGTAAGGATTCATACAGAACGTGCGTACCCGGTCATCAAAGGAACGGGAGAAATACACCAGTTTCGATTCGTAACAGATCTTTGTGATCGGTTCATACACTTCTGCGGGAGATTCCACACGGACACCGATGTCCACCGCATTTGACTGTGTCTCCAAACCGAGCGCGCGGGCTTCTTTCATAAACCACTCCGCCCCTTCACGGCCGGGTGCCGCCACAAGGTACTTGCAGCGATACGTCTCCCCGCCCGCTTCCACACCGAGAACCGTTCCGTCTTTGTCTGCAAGAATTCTGTCCGCCGCTGTTTTGGAAATAACGGTCACATTGGACGGAAGAGAATCGCGCATATTGGCAAGAATGACGCTGTTCACGTCCGTACCGAGATGGCGGATGCGGGCAGGGATAAACATAAGATCCGCCGCGGCGGATTTCCGTTTCAGTTCATGTATTTCCTCGGCAAACTCATCGCCGTATACCTTTCTTTCAGCGCCGCCGTACCTGCAGTACACCGAATCCACATAGGAAATTAAACCGGCAAGCTCTCCTTTATTCATATAATCATCAAGATTGCCGCCGTAATCCGTAGTAAGCGTCAGCTTCCCGTCAGAAAACGCGCCCGCGCCGCCCCAGCCGCAAACGATATTCGCCCGGCGGTCTTTCGGCGGAGCGTTCTTGTCACGATTCAAAGCTATCCGCTCACGGATATCCAATCCCTTTTCAAGGATCAGGATAGATGCACCGGTATCCGCCAGTTCAAGAGCGGTAAAAATACCTGCCGGTCCGGCACCGATAACTACCACATCATAAAATCTGCTCATTGCCTCTCCTTTTCACAGAATGCTTTGCATGGAGCTTTTTTATGCATAAAAAAAGCCCCGCCGGGGGCGAAGATACTTTATATATCCCTTTTTTAATTTTACAGGAAGGCCCCTTGTGTGTCAAATAAAAGACCCTCCTGTCATGGTATAATGAAAGAAATATTTAAATCGTTCTCAAACAGGAGGTTTCCCATGCCCTACATCAACATCAAAATCACACGTGAAGGCGCTACTGCCGAACAGAAAGCAGAACTCATCAAAGGAGCCACGGAACTCCTCGCCCGCGTATTGAACAAAAATCCGAAGACCACGGTCGTCACCATTGAAGAAGTGGACACGGACAGCTGGGGCATCGGCGGAGACCCCGTAGAAATTGCAAGAGAAAATGAAAAACTCCGCGTGGCGGAAATAGAAAAGCTGAAAGTTGACAAGGATGCCCTTGAAAGAAAGTTGGCAGAAGTAAAAGATATTCTGCTCACTTTTCCCGATGATGAACCTCCCGTATTCACACTGGATAACAACGCGCTCAAGCTGAAGAAAGGAAAGAAATCAAAAAGGAAGCACAAAAAATAAAACTGACTGCCGATGCAAAGCATTTCTTTTTATGGAAACAACCGCAGTGTCTTTCGCTTTGAATCAACGGCTTATTTCGTTCTGCTTTCCATGAACCAACAAAAGATAATTTGCCGCTGAGGATATTTTATGAGTATAGATATTTCTTCCCGTTTCAATTATGAACAGCTTTTCCGTTTCGTCCTGCCCTCCGTGGTAATGATGATCTTTATTTCCACCTACACCATGGTCGACGGATTTTTCGTATCGAACTATGTGGGCAAGACGGCATTCACCGCGGTCAACCTGATTTTTCCTGCCATCATGGTTTTCGCGTGTGTCGGATTCATGTTCGGCGGAGGCGGCAGCGCCCTCGTAGCAAAGACCATGGGTGAGGGGCAGACAGAAAAAGCGAACCGCCTTTTTTCTCTTATCGTCCTTTCCGCTCTCGCCGGGGGCCTTTTTCTTTCCGCCCTGGGTTACTTTCTTATGCCCTTTCTTGCCTCCGCCATGGGTGCATCCGGTGAAGTGCTTGCATGCAGTGTCTTTTACGGCCGCACGCTTCTTCTTTCCCTCCCCATGTTTGTCCTCCAGCGGGTGTTCCAATCATTCATGGTCACCGCAGGAAAACCTTCTCTCGGTCTTCACATGACAATCCTCTCCGGTGTAATGAATATCGGTCTCGATGCCCTTTTCATTCTTATCTTCGAATGGGGCCTCTTAGGCGCCGGCCTCGCCACAGTGCTTTGCGAATACGCAGGCGGTCTTTTCCCTCTGATTTACTTCCTTAAAAGAAATACATCTTCTCTCCAGCTGATGAAACCGGAATGGGACGGTCCTGCGCTTTGGAAGGTCTGCACGAACGGCTCCTCCGAGCTTTTGACAAATATTTCCATGTCCTTCGTTTCCATGCTCTACAATTACCAGCTGATCACCATCGCCGGAACGGACGGGGTCGCCGCCTTCGGCGTGATCATGTATGTGGCATTCTTCTTCGAAGCGATTTTCATCGGTTACTCCATGGGGACCGCGCCTATCGTAAGCTACAATTACGGCGCCCGCCGCGATGATGAACTGCAGAGCATTTTCAGAAAGAGCCTCACCGTCATTGCCGGTGCCGGCCTTTTCCTCACCACCTCCGCATACCTCGCCGCCCCCGTACTGGCGGATATTTTTGTCGGCTACGATGAAACTTTAGCCACGCTCACCGTCCGGGGTTTCCGATTCTTTTCCTTCTCTTTCCTCCTGAACGGTTTCTGCATGTACGGCTCGGCGTTCTTCACGGCGCTGAACAACGGTTTCATCTCTTCAGTAATCTCTCTCCTCCAGTCCGTTGTTTTTCAAATCATCGCCGTTATAGCACTTCCTCTATGGCTCGGCACGGACGGCATCTGGCTTTCCGTTTCCATCGCCAAGCTGCTCGCATTTTTCGTGACAGTTTCCTTCTGGACCGCCTGCCGCAAAGAATATCATTACGCCTAAAGAAATATTTCCAACAAAAAATATTCCCTTTTTCAGCCATGGCATCCTGGAATACGGGATCCTGAATCGCATTGCGTGGGAAATGCATCTTCCATTATCAGATGAGATTTAAGCCACCGGCTCCAGCGCATGGTAAAGTGATTGGTATGGGTTTCCTGCACATACTGATAGAACTTTGCAATCATGGCCGCTTTCTCATGATAATAAGCGGCTTTCCATTGATTCGGTTTCGGCTTATCCATTTCATAAGCAATGTAATTTCCGCCAAGAAGATATTGGCGCGAGAGAATATCCTCCAGTGATATATCAGGATTTTTCATCATATCATACATAGCCATATAAATCGTAGTACGCCCTTTGCCCGCCTGGCAGTGGAAATGCAGCCACGCATGATCGGGCAGTGTGCGTATGAAGGCGATGAAGTCATCAATATTCTCAGGCGACGGCCAGATATGATCCGTTGCCGCAATGCGGTAATAATACAGACCATTTTGTTCCACCATCTGCCTTTCACTCATGACCGAACTAATCTTCATAAGTTTGGGATCAATCGACTTCTTCCCTTCATCGAGCATCGTCACAATGAGGCTTTTCCCCTTGGCTGCACACAAGCGCCTCATCTCATCTTTTAAAACATCAGTTTTGTTCTTTCCTATATTGCCCCAATCGCGCGCGCCGAACCAGCTGACGGCATTCCCATTAAATATACCATGCGTTTCTTGCCGTAGATCCACAATATAAATTGGCCCGTTCGCCTGCTTCTTGAGTACGGAAACCAGCTTCTCAAACTCTCCGACAGAGAACTCCGCACTGCCGGATATGTTAAGACGATCCAACCCCTTGCGCGAGGGGGTCATCGTAAATCCTTTGCCTGTTTTCTTGACATCCACATCAGAGCGGAACGCAGAATTCGCAGTACGAAATCTGTGCGGCAATTGATCCCTGTCTTTTGCATCGAGACGCCAGATATAGCCATCGTACTTTGTACGACCGGCTGCAGAAACATCCGTCTGATCCGGTGCTTGCTGCAGAGAAACGCCACTTATTGCAGGTTCTGCTTCCCGGGCATTCCCTGATAATGGCATGCTGCCAAGTATTATTGCAGCCGTTATTGAGAATAGTATTTTCTTTTTAAGATGCAGCATGAGTGATACACTTTCCCATGTAAGAAATAATTATAACCGGACAAATGAAAAAGCTACGGGGTCTACAGACGTATAAATCCATAGCTTTTTCTTATGAGCAAATTCCTCTGACGCATTTTTATCATCTACCGTTTTCCTTTCTCCTTTTTGAACACACTGCCATCTGTGAAATTTTTTGGAAAAATTTATGATTTCCTCTGTATTCCCTGCCGATGAAATCCGGTCACAGAAAAAAGCAACGGGATGACATCTACTTCACTGATGCCGCTGCGATACGGTCAGCCGCTTTTTTCACCATTTCATTGGCGGAGTCCGTTGTCAGAACGGAAAAAAGACGGTACTTATCACCGTACTTCATCACATAGCCTTTTCCGTAAACGGGAACAGCAAATCCGTCGATAAAGAAAACGACACGCACGCCGCTTGTATACATGCGGGGCATGTTCTGCGCGCGGTGGATCTGCTCCACATTCAGGAAACTGACACCAAGCATGTTGAACGGAATCTTGGAATCTGTCTCGGGCTTTTCATTGATCCGCTTCGCCATTTCCAGAAACATACCATTCAATACGTTTTCCATGCCCAAAAGAGCCACGTTGCAGCCATATAGTTCGGAAACCGATTTCCCCGACAGACGTGGCGCGTCAAAAGCATCTTTCATGGCTTCTTTACCGACTACAGGAGCAAATTCGCAGTTCATGACAAAAGCGGGCACGCTGTTTCCTTCTTCCGTCACGGTAAGCAGTCCGAATTTTCCATCCTTTCCAAGAGGAGTAAAATCGGTATTCTTCGGAAGCTTCACTTTTTGAAAGAAAGATTTCGCGTCTTCCTGCACAATACCGTTCCATACAGCGGAAACGATATTGTCATCTTTGGGGATATTTATGCTTGAAATCGGCGGAAGGCCTGCCATGTTTCCCATATTGTCCGTCATATCGGCAGCACCCGCACACGTTGTCGTCATGGCACAAAGAATCGAAGCCGCCAGCATTATTTTCATCTTCATCATTTCATCTCCTGTGCCGCTTTTTCTACATAAGGTACAAAGTATGCCCCTGATTTCTGATCGCCCGCAAAGAGTGTGTATGTCGTACTGTCACCGTCTTCCAGAATAAGACCTTCCGCAAAGAAAGGGATCAGGCAGCCGCCGGTGTATAATCCCGCTTTCGCTTTTGCCAGCCGGTATACTTTCCCCCCGCGGGATTTCTTTTCTTTCCAGCGGGTCTCACCGCTCACATACAGACGGATCCCCCTTTTTTCCAGAAATTGTTTATACGGCTCTCCGATTTCAGCTTCTTTCCACATTTTGCCTGCAAACGGTATGGCAGCGTTCTTTTTATCAGATACTGCCTGTTTCGCTGCAGTGCTGCCCGCCGTGCCTGTCATTTCTTTTCCCATCAGTTTCACGAAGGGTGATAAACCGTTCTTTTCTTTCTCCGGATTCTTATGATCCACGGAAAAGGAGAGCACGAGGGATTCGTAAAAAGCTTCCGGCGTGTTTGCGCGAAGCTGGTATATTCGCAGTTCTTTCCATGCTTCCGCCGCCAGACGGGATACATGCGGTGCCAGTTTGGACGTCAGGTAAACAGATGTCGGGCTGTCAGCACCGCCGATAATGCCGATAGCAGCTGCCTGCGGTTTCGACTCCTTTTCAACTGCTTCATGTTCCGCCCAGTTTTTCATCTGCTTTCCAAAGTACGTCTGTCTCCCGTCAAGAACATCGACAGTATCTCCAAAATCCAGCACGTGTCCTTTCGGAAGAGTGAGTGTATCTGCCGAAGCGGATAAAGTGAGTAAAGCGGCCATGCCGAGCGCTGCGCATATTGTTTTCATAGTGACCTCATTCCTTTTATATTTCTTTAATTATAGCAGAAACGGACATCTGTTTTTCAATCATTTTTCCTCATAAAACATTTAATACGAACCGGTATTTAAAAAAGCACACTAAATTGTAATATCAAATCGGACAGTCACTCAAAAAAATTATGTAGCAGATGAAAGTCGAGCAATCTGCTCCTTGAAAAGCTCTTCCGGTGTGTGATAGCCAAGCAAACGCCGCGGAAGTCTGTTGATCCAATCTTGTACTTTTTGTACCACGTATTCCGGTACAGCACTTATAT